>Ga0233380_1000011_pt1 | contig 243732 bp, 246 predicted proteins | sample ElkDunMinimDraft_9_FD_191541 | JGI IMG/M metagenome (GOLD analysis project Ga0233380, IMG submission 191541) | Fecal eukaryotic communites from dung pellets of Tule Elk in California, USA - Elk Dung F36 | ecosystem: Host-associated > Mammals > Digestive system > Large intestine > Fecal... | reverse complement strand
TCCGCGCCCACTGCGCCTCGTCCAGTTCGTAACGCTTCACGCCCATCGCAGACCTCCGCCAAAGCGGAGACCCATGAATCACGCATCAGGCCGCAAGTGAATCCCCTGAATGTCGATTGGACCTAGCTCCCAGCAGTTGTTTCTCAACACCATCAAATATCTGTCCAATGAACTGAGCCTGTCCATCGCTGGCTTCGGATCAACCGAAACCAAGGCGCTGGTCTATTCGGACGAGCATCTGACGCAACGCTTCGAATTGATTGCCCTACCTGCCTGGGACAAGAGCCGCAGTTGGGTTGTCGATGTCGTGCGGCAGAGGATTGCGTTGTTTCCGTTGCGACAGCCCACCGTAGTCGACCGGGTCTTTATGAACCTGCTTCTCCAGCTTTGCGGACCGACAGGCGGCCGCATGCTGCAGATGCTCGAGCGCTGCGCTCGCGTAGCGATCCAAGACGGCACTGAACGGTTGACCCCAACCCTGATGGAGACCGTGGCCCTGCGACGCGAGGGGCTCGAACATGGGATTTGATCGAGTATTGGACGCGACCCTGTCCTTTCCCATGGTCCAGCGTCAGCAGAATGAGGCGCTGTCCTCATGGTTGGCGCGCATCGCCAAGGAGCACCTTCTGGACCTTGAACATGTGGAGGCCGAGATCGGCTGCCCTCTGTCGCTGGTCGATCATGACCCAAGCGGTGGCATCGTCGACCGCATCGCACGTAGAACCGGCACTGACGCCGAATTGGTGCGCGCGGGCGTCCATCCGATTGCGCCCCTCTTTCCACCACGGCGAGGCGAGCTTGATTGGCGCGTCTGCCCTCAATGCTTGCGGGGCGACAGAGACGTTGGAAGGCCGCCATATGTCCGCGTAGTTTGGATTCACCCGCTCGTGACCATCTGCCTCGAGCATATGGTGCCGCTCGTCATCCCTTCGGCTGAGGAATGGAGCGAACTGGCGGGCGATGGGGCACGGCCTAGTCGGCAGGACGTCCTTCTGAACCAGATTGACGCTGAGCCTCTGGACGCATTCATTCGCGCCGCACGCCTCGTACTGACCGAAATCGGGAATGCAGAAGATGTTCGTCAGTTGGAGCGGGAGGTCGCCGACATTGCCGAAGCTTTGGCCGTGCAGATGACGCGATCGATGGGGCAGGGCGCCGTCCTGTCGTTGTTTGAGCAACCGCGCCGTGGACGCCATGTCCGCGCCTTCGCCCTAGATCTGCAACATGGCCTGTTGTCGCATATGACGCCGGCCGACAGGCTGCTGTTCGTGCGGGCTGCCCTGGCGCTGCGCTGGCCCACTGAAGGCTTCGTTCAGGAACGTGCGGTGCTAGGTGACTGGTACTCGGTCGTTGTGCGCATCAGCGTGCCCTCGAGCCGCAGACGCATGGTAGGAGACCACGGCCTGGATCCCTTGAGCCTGCTGGCACTGGCGCTACCAGCAAATGCATTTCATCAGCTCCGCCAACGGTCAACAGCATGGTCACCCGACCTGCGCCGGAGGTGGGCAGTCGCGGAACAACTAGCGGGGTTGGCCGGCCTGACCTGACGCGGAGCGGGGTGGGCAGCCATGACTAGACGCGGAGTCCGGGATGGGCGATTCTTGCGGCGAAGCAAGGAGATCGCTGATGATGAGCCCAGACGAAGCGCACCCCGGCGAGAATGAAGAGTGGGAGGTGCCCCGAGCCAACCTGTCGATGCGGATCCCTCGCTGGGCCCACAAGCGCATGAAGGCCAAAGCGAAGGGGGAGGGGCTGACGGCGGCAAACCTCTATTCAGCGGTGCTGGAGGATTTCCTCGACAACCAGATCGACCGCTGGCGAAATGGCCTAATCACCGGGCCAACTTCATCGCCATCGACAACTCTTGCTGTGCCCCGGCCCTTGGTGAAGCGCGTGCGCGCGATCGCTGACGACCGCGACATCCTCATCAGCGACATCATATATACCGCCGTTCTTCTTCATATCGACGAAGCGCCCCCGACGGCTGCTGCCGCTTGAGAGGGCAACGCTGGCCAGCAGCGTCAGAATATCTGGATCATGTCTCGTTCTGCATGATCGGAAATTCGCGGACGAAGGTAGGCCCGCTCAATCAGATCCACTTCACACCCAAGCGCTGCGGTGAGTTGGCGTTGAATTCGAGACTGATCGATCAACGAGAAGGATGTCGCGCCCTCGGCAAGATCGAAAGCTAGGTCAATGTCGGACGAGCCTGTCTGGGTTTGGCGTGCGACGGACCCAAACAGATAGATCGCTGAAACGCCTTGCTCTCTGAGTGAAGGTTCGAGCTGCTTCACGATGACTACGGCTTCGGCTGTGCGCATTCCTAAGCATCGTACGAAGCGAAGCGAGCCGCCAAGGCTTTCCAGTCTCATGATTGAGATCGACGCGCTGCGCGGTGGCCGAAAAGCGGCTGAGACCGGTCGAGTCTCATGAGAATCTCAAGCAATCAAATCAGGGACAGAGGTGTCAGTCGATCAGCCGGTACGTTTAACGCCTAAGATATATTATGCGAAATAAATGTATGATCCAGGCCGCGCTGCTGGTTTACTGCGGCGCCTGTCCCTCGGTGATCAGACTGGCCAGGTAGTCCTCAGTGAAGTCCGTGCGGATCTCCACCCACAGCGGCGAGTGATCGGACATCTGCCAGGTCCGCCATTTGCGGTAGAGCGCCTCTTCAGTCTTCGCGACGTATTCAGGGTTCTGTTCGGGATCCTTCCTGGGCATGTGCCGGGCATAGAGCGCCCGGTCTTCAGGGGTATCCCGGAACACGTCCTGGAACATGTCGACCATGCCGCCGCCGACGACCTTGAAACGCGGGTCCTTGGTGCGGACGGCGATCTGATCGTAGAAATGGGCGCCATCCTTGCGAACGGTCTTGCCATCGATCGCGGCCGGGACCGCGAAGCCGTTCGATTTCAGCGCGGTCATCGTTTCATGCTCCGGGCTGACCACGTTGAAGTCGCCCAGCAGGATGTAGTTCTCGACGGCCTCGCTGACGTTGACGCGACCGTTCACCTTCTTCGCAGCCGTCTCCTCCCGGTCCTGCCGCTTGGCGAAAAACTCCACGAGCCGTTCGATCTCCGCGATCCGCCGCTTCAACTGCGGCCCGGACTCGCTGCCGTAGTAGATGTGCACCGTGCAGAGGCTGAACCGGAACCAGCCCGCCTGGAAGGCGACGAGGAACGGGGTTCGTGCGAACTGCTGCCTGATCTCTTCAGGCGCCTCGCCCGCGTCGACCGGCTCGTCCTTCTTCTGAATTTTCTGCGAGACGACCAACTGGCCCTCGGGCAACACCACTTCGCCGGCGATCTTGCGGAAGAAGACCTTCTCCGTGTTGTAGACGAAGGCCATTCGTTCCTCGTTGCCGCCCGCCCCTTCCGTTGCGTCCGTGACGATGTAGTCCCACTCGCGGCCGAGGATCTTCATCAAGGTCTTCAGGGCGCTCAGGTCCCGGTTCACTTCCTGGAGCGCGACGATGTCGAAGGCGCTGACCATCTCCGCCAGATAGTAGAAGGTCTCTTTCAGGCGCGGTCCAAAGCCGAACTTGTTGGAATCGAAGTCCCGGATATTCCAGGTGGCCAGCAGGATCGAGCTGTCGGACTTGCGCTCGCGCAAGTCCGACAAGGAGGCCCGTATGGCGATCAGGCGGTCGGCGCAACGCGCCATGCCGACCCTGTCTTCGCCGAACTCGGAACGCAGACCCGCATAGTTGTTGGACACGTCACCCTCCCCCGATCAGCGCAACTCAAGGTCTCACACCTTGAGCATATTGAAAACCGGAAGTCGCAAGCCCTGAGGGCGGTCGACGAGACCTGGGAGAACAGGGACCGAGCGTGCGGCGTCCGGAACGCCTCGCCTGGACGGTGACGCGACTTCCCAATGCGGTCTGCGCGTTTCATTGTCCGCGCAAACGCCTGTCTGCGAGGTCGTCATGCGCTCCCTGATCGTCGCCCTGTCCGCCGCATTTGGTCTGCTGCACGCTGTGCCAGCGGTTTCGGCCGAGCCGGTGTTCACGCCCCAGGCCTGTCCGGCGGATTGGCCGTCCGGGGTTCGCGAGACCATCTGCGGACGGCTGACCGTCGATGAGTCGCGGGACGGTTCGCCCAGCGACCGACGCATCGAGATCGCCCTGGTCATCCTCAAGGCCAGCCAGCCGTACAGAGATGCGAGCGGTCGCGCGCTGCCCCCGGTCGTGATGTTCCACGGCGGCCCCGGCGGCGCCCTGACCCCGGGCGTCGGCGGCACCTTGCGCGCCCTCGAGCGCAATCCCGATCTCCTGGCGGTCGATCAGGACGTCATCTTCTTCGACCAGCGCGGCGGCGGCGCCAACACGCCGTCGATGGACTGCCCCGGCGTGCAGCTGACGGACGCCGGCCCGCCGTCGGATGCGGACCGGGATGGCCTGATCGCCTGTCTGAAAGGCTGGCAGGCCCAGGGCGTGGATCTGAACCAGTACAATGCCCGCGCCATCGCCTACGACGTGGCCGACATGGTCAAGGCGCTGGGCCTTGAGCGGATCGATCTGCGCGGCGGCTCCTATGGTCCTCGCATCGAGGCGGCGGTGATCACCCACCAACCGCAGATCGTGCGCGCCGTCGTGATGGACTCGCCCTGGCCGCCCGAAGGTAACTGGGCCGTCGGCACGCCCGAACAGGTCTCGACCGCCGTGAGGCTGATCCTGTCCAAATGCGAGGCCCAGGCCGAGTGCGCCGCACGCCATCCGGACCTGCAGGCCAGGTTCGAGGCGACGGCGCGGCTCTGGCTGGCCGGGCCGCAGACGGGCCGGGACGGTCGGACCTTTAATGTCGACGATCTTTCGGCCTTCCTGATGGAGACCACCTACAGCCGCGTGGGCGTCCGCTCCCTGCCTGCCCATCTGGAGCGGATCATCGCGGGCGACCTGACGCCGGTCGCCGAGGTCGCGGCCGAACGGACCTATTATTCCGAAGGCCAGCACATGGCCCATCTGTGCCGCGAGGAACTGCCGTTTGAATCGAAGGCGCGGCTGGCCGCCGGCGCGGCGGGCGATCCGGTGGCCGAGGTGCTGGTCCCCTCGCTGAGCCGCCTGTTCGATGTCTGCGCCGCCGTGGGCGTCACTCCGGCGGATGCGATCGAGAACGCCCCGGTCGTGACCGACATCCCGACCCTGTTCATCGCCGCCGAGATCGATCCGGGCTGCCCCCCTGCCCTGACCGAGGCCGCGGCCAAGGGCTATTCGAACCATCAGGTGGTGATCGTCACCAACGCCACCCACGGCGTGATCAACAGCAGCCGCTGCACGGTGAACATGGCCCGCGAATTCCTGCGGGATCCGTCCAAGCCGGTGGATCGCAGTTGCCTGCCGCCCGCGGACACGCCCCTGGCCTTCATCGAGGAAGAGACGGCGGGTTGACGGAGGTTCTGCTTCAGCGCGGCCGATAAGCGTCCCGATCCACCCGCTCCATGTGGCGTGTGGGGTCGGCCTGGACGAAGCCGGACTGGGCATAGAGGCCATGGGCGTCGGCGGTCGCGAGGCCCCAGCGCCTGAGGGCGGACAAGCCGGGATGGCCCAGCGCGGCGGCGACGAGCGCCTTCCCGGCGCCCCTGCCCCGCGCCGCTTCGTCCACCATCACGTCGCACAGCCAGGCGAAGGTGGCGTGATCGGTGACCACGCGGGCGAAGCCGATCAGGCGTCCCTCGTCGCGGACGCCGAAACAGACCGAGTGGCGGCAGGCGCGCAGGAAGGTCTCCCACGGGATGTTCGCCGCCCAGTAGCTGGACTCGTGAATCCAGCGCCAGGCGGTCTTCAACTCCTCGTCGGTGAGATCGGTGCAAACCGGGGGCGTCGTGTCCTGGGCCATGTCGTTCCGTCTGTCGGGCTGGCGCGCGATCAAGGGCGCCGGTTGAAGGAGCCTGACGGGGCGGCCTGCGCCTGTCCACGGCATCGGTCGCGGCGGCCGGATTTCGGGCGAATATTGGTCGCGCCAGAGCGGGGCTTCGTCTCTTCGGCGACCGCCTCGGACGCCGGACGACCTTGAATGGCGGGCCCGGCGCGGGCGGGGCATCTGTCGCGAAACAGGAGACAGCCATGACCCGCGACGCCATCCCCCTCACCCTCATCCTCGCCCTCTCGGCCGGCGCAGTTCCGGCGATGGCGCAGGCCCAATCCTTCCTCGAGCGTCTCGCCGAGCGCGCGGCGGATCGCGCCGCCACGGCCATCGAACGGGGCGTGATGGGCGGGGGCGAGAACGGCGGCTCCAGTCGGGATCGCGAAGAGGCGGAGGCGCCGACCGTGATGCGTCCCCGTGGGGCGGGATCAGCCGCCCGGGATGGGCGTGACGCGGCGCCGCCCGCGCCGGCGGGGCGCTCGCCCGCCCGCTCGTCGTCGGGCCGTTCCGCCGCACCGGCGCCCTGGCCCGTGAACCTGGACAGCGGCCTCCGTCGTCCCGGCCACCTCGAGTTCAGTTCCGGCGACATCGCGGCCAAGGAGGCTTTCGACCAGTTCGGTCGGGTGGCCTGTACGGCCTGCGAGGGCGGGCGCAGCTATGACTCCTGGGGGCAGCAGCATTTCCGCTTCCGCGACCCGACCGAGTGGGAGCGTCGGCTGGGCGAACTGCCGGTGGGCCAGACCATCTCCTGGCAGGGCGTCGAGTCTCGCGGCGAAATCTCGGTCGTGTCCGAGACGCCGGTCGGCGAGTTCCAATGCCGTCAGCTGAAGTGGCGGCTGACCAAGGGCAGTGAAACGGCGGAACGCCCGGGGCTGGTCTGCATGGGTCTGGCCAGCGACTTCTCCGCCACGGAGCGGTGGGTCGAGGTCTTCTAGCTCCGAAAGTCCTGACATGCACCCGATCGCCCTCCCCGGCCGAACGGCCGACCGCCTCGTGCGCCGCGCGCTCGCCGCTATCCTGGCCGCCAGCACCATCCTGACCCCGGCGGCGCCCGCGCTGGCCTGGAAGCCGGTGACCCATATCTATCTGGCCGAAGAGGTGATGCGGGACGCGGTCGATGACGGCCGGGTGACCCTATATGCGGTCGATCCGGAGAGCGGTCGCGTGACGGGCGTGCTGGGGTCCTTCCAGGTGGATCCGAAGGCGCTGGCGGCGCTGCGGCAGGGTGGATCGCAGTTTCGGGCAGGCGTGCTGGGGCCGGACGCCTATCCGGACATCCTGACCGGCCAGCAGGTGATCCACCCCGACGAGGCCGCTGCCGGTCACGGCGCGACCGGCAGCGACGCCTGGCTGGAGTGGATCCATCGCAAGGGCTTCGTCGAGACCAGCGATCCGAAGATCAACGCCTTCGCGCTGGGCTATCTGACCCACGCCGCCGGGGACATCTTCGCCCACACCTACGTCAATCATTTCGCGGGCGGCGAGTTCGCGCTCACGCCGCCGATGAATGCGATCAAACACCTGACGCTCGAGGGCTATATCGGCGAACGCACGCCGCAGACGATCAACACCTTCAGCACCCGCATCGCCAGCGGACGGCCCTGCAATCCGCGCAAGCAGGACGATCTGGAGGACCTGCCGCAGGGCGAGCGCTGCGGCATCCGCTACGATTCCGTCCATCTGCCGGTGACCAACGAGAACGTCAGCATCAACGGCGTCGAGGACTTCATCTGGCGCGAGATGATCGACGCGCGGCCCGGCACGCCGCTGGCCGAGCAGCTCTATCGCGGCGAGGCGGTCAACCGGTCGGTGCCCTACATCTTCTCCAGCCTGCGCGCCGAACTGCAGAGGAAGCTGGATGACTATGACGCGCGCCGTGCGCGGCTGAGCGGGGTCGAGCGTGCCGCGTTCGAGGCCGCCAACCTCCCGTCCGCGACCTACAATCGCGCCTGGATCGCCGACATCGACCGGGGGTTGAAAGCCTGGCCGGCGACCAGTCACGAGATCGCCAAGGCGGTGATCTTCAGCGGCCCGGGCGGCGCGGATCTGGACCGGGCGGAAGCCGCCATGGGGCTGTATGTGCGCGAGCACATGCTGTCGATGGCCGGTCTGCCGGACGGCGTGGTCTACACCGCCGGCGCCATCGTCGACATCGTCGGGGCCATCATGCCCGAGGTCTTCGTCGGGGTTCTGGAAGAGCTCCTGCGCGCGCCGCTGAACGCCATCGTGCGCGGGGCGACCAATATGAGCCTGGACCAGTGGTCCGAGTTGATGACCCGGCCGCATGCGCATTTCGATGAAATCATGACCCGGTCGGGCGGCGGTCATGATGGGGCGGTGGCGCACACCATCACCCTGGCCGACTTCAACGCCGATCATCTGGGCATCGCGGACGCGGGCTATTCGAACCCGAGCCTGAAGTGGTCGATCGACACTTTCGCCCCGGCCTTCAACACCGTTCAACTGACCAAGATGCTGCTGCTCAGCGATCAGGGGCGGCGGGAGTTGGAGCAGGCCCTGCGAGGGCGCGGGGTCGAGGTGTCGCTGGGCTCCCAGAACATGATGCTGGGCTGGGTCCGGTCGCTCGACGCGGGCAACCAGTGGCAGGCCCTGCCCTCGAAACAGCCCGGCGCCTCGCCCCAGCCGGAACTGGCCCGGGGGGACGGACGCGCCTGGCGCAGCCTGTTCATGCCGCAGATCGGCGAGGCGCCCTTCGGCTCGGAAGCCCCGGCCGAGGAGCCGACGCCCCGGCCCGAGCCCGAGCCGCCGGTCCCCGAGACGCCGCGCGAGCCGGACCCGACGCCGTTGCCGCCCGTGCCGACGCCGCCTCGCCCGCGCGAGCCCGATCCCATACCGATGCCGCGGGGCGGCGACTTTCAGCCGCTGGGCGCCTGGTCGGTGCGTGTGGATCGGGTCGAGAACCCGAGCGATGACCGGCTGACCCACGTCTATCTGACCCTGCGCAACGAGAGTTCGCGCCGGCTGATGCAGACCGAAGGCGTCAGCGTCCTGCACGAGAGCGACAGTGGCGTCGTCGCCGAGAGCGGTCAGGGGCTGAAGGCGCTGCCGGGCCGCCCGGAACTGTTCGGTTCGCCGCAGCCCATCGTCCTGCCCGGTCGCGAAATCCGGACGAAATTCGTCTTCGACCGCAATGGCCGCACGGCCCGGATCACGGTGATGGAGGGCGAGTACAGCGCCGCCTTCGACTTCTAGGCGGGCCCTCCCCTCGCCTGGATGAAGACGACGGGGTCTCCGCGACGGGGCTCCGTCGTCGCCTTATGAGGACAGCTTCAGCGCCTCGATCACCTGCAGGGCGTAGGTCGAGCCGACCGGCACCTCCAGATCGTCGCCGATGACGAGGGCCGTGATCGCCCGGCCATGCCCCCTCACCTCCCGCACCCGGCTGGCGCGGATGAAGGCGGAGCGGTGCACGCGTAGCAGGCCGGCGCCTTCCAGCTCCGCCTCCAGCGCCGACATGGTCGAGCGGTGCAGATAGCTGCGGGTCGAGGTGTGCAGCAAGACATAGTCCTTGGCTGCCTCGATCCAGTCTATGTCCGACAGGGGCACGCGCACCGAGCCGGTCCGGGTCTGGACCCAGATCGCGCGCGCGTCGAACGAGGCGGCGCCGCCCTTGGCGCCCAGCTCGCGCCGCCGCTTGGCCCGCTCCATCGCCTGACGCAGCCGGTCGAAGCGCACCGGCTTGAGCAGATAGTCGAGCGCCTCGACCTCGAAGGCGTCGGCGGCGAACATCTCGAAGGCCGTGACGAAGACGATCTCCGGGCGGCGCTCCTCGGGCATCTGGGCGGCGACGGCCAGGCCGCTCAGATCGGGCATCTGGATGTCCAGCAGCACCAGATCCGGCCCGGTCTCCTCTATGGCTTTCAGCGCGCTCTCGCCGTCGGTCGCCGTTCCGGCCAGTTCGACGCCGGGGATCTGGGCCAGCAGGATCTGCAGTCGCTCGCGGGCGGCGGGTTCGTCATCGACGATCAGGACGCGCATCAGGCGGCTCCCTCGGCGGCGTTTTCGATCTGCAGCGGCAGGCGCAGGATGACCCGAAAGCCGGGGTTCAGGGGCTCGGCGATCACCACCCCGCGCGCGCCGTACAGCACTTCCAGGCGTTCGCGGATGGCGGTCAGGCCGATGCCGCTGCCGGGCGCCTGCAGGCTGGATTTGAGGGGACGGGCGTCATCGCGGACGGTGATGACCAGATCATCGTCCGTCGCCGAGACCTGTATCACAAGGGAGACGCGGCTGCGGCTGCGTGCGACGCCGTGCTTGATGGCGTTCTCGACCAGAGGCTGCAGGATGAAGCTGGGCGCCATCGCGTTCCGCAGCCGCTCCGGGCAGAGGATTTCGACCGACAGCCGTTCGCGGAAGCGTTCGGCCTCGATCTCCAGATAGGCCTCCACGGTTCCCAGTTCGTCCTCCAGGCGGAGGAAGCCGCTGGAATCCAGCGACAGGGTTTGGCGGAGGAAGGAGGCCAGCCGCTCCAGCATGGCCTCGGCGTCGGCGTTGCGGTGCGCGACCACGGCGGCGCTGACGGCATTCAGGGTGTTGAACAGGAAGTGGGGGTTCAGCTGGTATCTCAGCGCCGCCAGCCGCGCCGCGGTCGCCGTCTCTCGCGCCTGCGCCGTCTGGCTTTCGGCGATGACGAGCTGGGCTTCCCGTTCCCGCAGGCGCTCGTTGAAGTCGACCAGCACGGCGCCGGCGACGAAGATGGCGAACATCCAGCCGACGAAGATGGTGTTGCTGGTGGCGCGGAACAGGATGTAGCTGAGGGGACGGTCGGGGGTCATTCCGATCTTCGACAGCAGCACGCCGACCGCGCCGTCGATGAGGCCGAGCAGAACCGCGCTGACCGCCGTGCCGAAGATCGCGGCCGCGATATACCGGGCACGGGATCGCGTCGCCCACGGATGCAGCCACTCGTACAGACCCACACAGATCAGAATCCCGCCCATCACGAACGTCACGACCGTGATCAGCGTCGCGGTCGAGAAATCCCCGTTGGCGAAGGCCGGCGCGAGCAGAAGCGGGATGTTCACGGCCCAGAGCGCCACGGCGATCAGCCAGGCGCGGGCGCGCGGATCAGTCGGAAGTGTCATGCCGTGACGCTAGCGCAGGCCGTCGGGCGCGCCCATCCACTCCGTCGCCCCGGAAACGCGTTTCGTCGATGGCGGGAGAACGGGATATCGGCGCCGGTTTGATCAGCCTGCGGACAGCGCGCCGTTTGTCGTGCGAGGCCGCGGATTGGTCGCTCCGGCGACGCTCCCGGCGCCTCGGGCGCTGGCGGGTCGCGCGTGTCGGGCGCGCGCCGCAGAAGGGCTCCACACAAGGACAAGGAGCCCCTCATGTTCCCGCTGAAGACGACCGATAGTCCCCTCCCGTCTCGCACGTCGGCGCGCCTTCTGCTGTGCGCCAGCCTGTGCGCCGTGATGAGCGCCAGCGCGGCCTCGCCGATGCACGCCTGGACGCAGGATGGAGCCGAGGCCGCCCCCGATGACGGCTTCCAGCCGCTCGGCGCCTGGTCGGTGCGGGTGGACCGGATCGAGAACCCCCGCGAGGACCGGCTGGTCCACGTCTATCTGACCCTGCGCAACGATAGCGCGCGAAACCTGATGCAGACCGAGAACGTCAGCGTGCTGTTCGAGGACACGACCGGCATCACCGTCGAGAGCGGTCAGGGGCTGAAGGCTCAGCCCGGCTATCCGGAATTGTTCGGCTCGCCGCCGCCGGTTGTCGCCCCCGGTCGGGAAATCAGGACCAAGTTCGTCTTCGACCGCAACCGCGGCGCCACCCCCGTGCGCGTCACGGTGCAGGAAGGCCGCGATCACTCGGCCGATTTCGAATTCTAGGCCTTGCGCGCGCGGTCCTGCAGTCGGGCCGCGAGGCTGGAGGTGTCCCAACGGGCGCCGCCCAGAGCCTGAACCTCGGAATAGAACTGATCGACCAGGGCGGTCAGGGCCAGATGGCTGCCGTTGGCGCGGGCCTCGTCCAGCACGAGGCCCAAGTCCTTGCGCATCCAGTCGACGGCGAAGCCGAAATCGAACTCGCCCTTGGCCATGGTCTTCCAGCGGTTGTCCATCTGCCAGGACTGGGCCGCGCCCTTGGACACGGCGTCGTAGACGGCGTCCGTGTCCAGACCGGCCTGTTCAGCGAAATGCACGGCCTCGGCCAGGCCCTGGACGACGCCCGCGATGCAGATCTGGTTGACCATCTTGGTCAGTTGGCCCGCGCCCGAGGGGCCCATGTGCTTGATGGCCTTCGAATAGCTCATCAGCGCAGGTTCCACCCGAGACAGGGCGTCGGCGTCGCCGCCCGCCATGACGCTGAGCTGGCCGTTCTCGGCGCCTGCCTGACCCCCTGAGACCGGGGCGTCGATGAAGAAGGCCCCCTGCCCCGTCGTCAGGTCGGCCATTTCACGGGCGACCTTGGCCGAGGTCGTGGTGTGGTCGACGATGACGGCGCCCGGCGCCAGATGCGGCAGGGCCTCGATCACCACCTGACGGACGTCGTCGTCATTGCCGACGCACAGGACGAACAGCCCCGCGCCTGCGGCCGCCTCGGCCACGGTGGCGACGAAGGTCCCGCCGGTCGCTTCGGCCCAGGCCCGCGCCTTGTCCGGCGAGCGGTTGTAGCCCACCACCGCATGGCCCGCCGTGACCAGATGCCGGGCCATCGGGCCGCCCATCACGCCCAGGCCCGCGAAACCGGTCTTCATTCGTCTGCTCCAAGCGATCGGTAACGGCCACGCCAGAAGGTCAGGGCGTCGCCGTGAGAGGTGGAAAAGGCCTCGACCCGGCCCACGATGACCATATGGTCGCCCATCTGGATGCGGTCGTGCACCACGCACTCGAACCGGGCCAGGGCCTCCGGCAGGCAGGGCGGGCCGTCGGGGCGGCGTTCGAACTCACCCGGCTCCAGCAAGGCCACGCCGCGCGCGAAGCGGACGGCCTTGTCCTTGTCCTCGACGGGCAGGACGTGGACGGCGAAATGCTCGGCCGCGGCGAAAACGGGCCAGCGCTCGGACCGCTCGTCGATGCACCACAGCAGAAGGCGCGGCTCCAGCGACACCGAGGTGAAGGAGTTGATGGTCAGGCCCAGCGGCCCCTGCGGGCTGTCGGCTGTGACCACGCAGACGCCGGTCGCGAACGAACCGAGCGCCCGGCGATAGGCCAGGGTCTCGTCGGTCGGGTGTTCGGGCGGCGGTTCAAGCGTCACGCCCCGTGCCTAAGGTCCCCCGCCCCTCAAAACAAGCGGGATCGGCGGTTCGGACGATATGGGAAACGTCGCCTTAACCCTGTTGTCCCATGTTCGGACAGTTTCGGCGTGTGAAGGCCCGTACCATGTCCATGAGCGATCGCCCGATCCTCATCAAGAAGGTCAAGAAAGGCGGCCACGACGGCCACCATGGCGGCGCGTGGAAGGTCGCCTATGCGGACTTCGTGACCGCGATGATGGCCTTCTTCCTGCTGATGTGGCTGATCAACACGACCGATCCGGAACAGAAGCGCGGCATCGCCGAATATTTCGCTCCGGCCAGTGTGTCGTCGACGACCTCGGGCTCGGGCGGCATCCTGGGCGGCACCGCCCTGGGCGACGACGGCGCCAAGTCCTCGGGCAGCATGTCGGTCATCACCCAGCTGGCTCCCGACGCCCCGGTCAATCCGGCCGAACAGGTCGGTCAGAGCTCGGATCTGGCCGGCGCCAGCGAGGCCCAGCTGCGCGAGGAAATCGCCCGCCGCGAGGCCGCCGACTTCGCCTCGGCCGCCGAATCCCTGCGTCAGGCCATGCAGTCGATGCCCGAGCTGGCCGAGCTGTCCAAACAACTGATCATCGACCAGACTCCGGAGGGTCTGCGCATCCAGCTGGTCGACCAGGAAGGCCGGTCGATGTTCGAGCAGAACTCCTCGCGCCCCAACGCCCGGGCGCAGGTGCTGCTGCGGGCCGTGTCGCGGGTGATCAACCAGTTGCCGAACCGCATCTCCATCACTGGCCACACCTCGGCGGCGCCGGGATCGAACCGCGCGACCGGCCCCAACGACTGGACCCTGTCGTCCGAGCGCGCCAACGCCTCGCGTCTGGTGCTGCAGGCCGCGGGCGTTGATCCGGACCGCGTCTACCAGGTCTCGGGCAAGGCCGGCTCTGACCCGCTCTACCCGGATGATCCGACCCTGGCGGGCAACCGCCGGATCGCCATCGTGCTGTTGCGCGAGGCGCCGGTCCTGCCCATGGACACCAGCCTGTGACCACCCGCCTGTCGCGCCGGGTTCGGGCGACGGGCGAACGGGCTTGCGCCTCGCTGCAATGCGGCGCCAGATGCGGACATGAACGGTTCGCCGGAATTCGGACGCCTTCAGGTGCGGAGATGACTCCGTGACCTTCGTTCCGCAGCGCCAGCTTCGCTTCTACATGACGTCGGTGGCGCCGTGTCCCTATCTGCCGGGCCAGACCGAACGGAAGGTGTTCGCCAACCTGCCCTTCAGCGACGGCGCCCACGTCAATGACGAGCTGACCCAGGCGGGCTTCCGCCGCAGCCAGAACATCGCCTATCGCCCGGCCTGCGAGACCTGCGAGGCCTGTGTGTCGGTGCGGGTCCCGGTGGGTGAGTTCGTCTTTTCCCGATCGCAACGGCGGATTCTGAAGCGCAACGACGATCTGTCGCGCGATCTGGTCGAGGCCGAGGCCACGACCGAGCAGTTCGACCTGCTGCGCCGCTATCTGGCCGCCCGCCACGCCGAGGGCGGCATGAACGGCATGGGCTGGCACGACTATGTCGCCATGGTCGAGGACACGGCGGTCCGAACCCATCTGATCGAATACCGCATGCCGTCAGCGGATGGCGGACCGGGCGATCTGGTCGGCGTCTGCCTGACCGACCTGCTCTCGGACGGGCTGTCGATGGTCTACAGCTTCTTCGATCCGGCCCTCGAGGACCGCAGCCCCGGCCGGTTCGCCATCCTGGATCACATCCGGCAGGCCCAGGCGGTCGGACTGCCCTATCTGTATCTCGGCTACTGGGTCCGGGGCTCGCAGAAGATGGACTACAAGGCCTCGTTCCGCCCGATGGAGCAGCTCACCCGCTTCGGCTGGGAGCGGCTGATGGATCAGCCCGCCGACGGCACCGAAGTCTCGTAGGACGCGGCGTAGGACGGCGCGGCCTCGCCGGACCACGGACCGGGATCGCGCCCGCCCCCGAATTTCTTCAGGGCCTCGATGCGTTTCTCGATCGGCGGGTGGCTGGCGAACAGGCCTTCAAGGCCGACGCCGTCCGGCTGGTTGTCCAAGAACATCTGTTGCAGCTCGTCCGGCCCCTTCAGGCTGGAGCGGCCCTCGACCTTGCGCAGGGCCGAGATCATGGCGTCCGGGTTCTTGGTCAGCTCGACCGCCCCCGCATCGGCCACATATTCGCGGGTCCGCGACAGCATCATCCGGATCACCAGCGCCAGCACGAAGCCGATCACGGCGAAGGCGATGCCGATCAGGATCAGCGGCATGGCGTTCTTGTTGTCGTCGTTGCTACGCCGACGTCCGCCCGAATAGAGCAGCGCCCGGAACACCATCTCGGCCAGCACGCTGATGATCCCCGCGAAGATCGAGGCGATCACCATGGTCCGCACGTCCTTGTTGATGACGTGGGTCAGCTCGTGGGCCAGCACGGCCTCCAGCTCGTCGCGGGTCAGCTGCTGCACCAGTCCGCGCGTGACGGTGATGCTGTACTGCCCCTCGTGCAGGCCTGTGGCGAAGGCGTTCAGGCTGTCGTTGTCGATGACCCGGAGGGTCGGCGTGCGCAGGCCCCGCGAGATCGCCAGATTCTCAAGCAGATTATAGAGTTCCGGCTCGGTCTTGCGTTCGACCTTGCGGGCGCCGGTCAGGGCGTCGACCATCGCCTGGCTGCCGAAATAGGCGATGGCGAACCAGACGGCGGCGATGCCGAGGGCGAGCGGGATCGTCGCCCCCAGCCAGGACGCCGCCAAAGCCATGTCGTCGCCCAGCCCCTTGCCCGAATTGGGCAGGAAGCCCATACCCATCAGGATCAGCTCGACACCGTAGACCATGCCGATCAGCAGGATGGGGAAGGTCACCAGCAGGATGACCGACCGCGTATTGTTCGCCCAGATGTGGGTCTGGAGCCCGACGGCGCCCATGTGAGGTTAGAACTTCACCTGCGGCGGGGCGGCGTTCATCGCGGCGCGGTCGCCCTCGCCCACGTCGAAGAACGGCTTGTCCGATCCGAAACCGAACAGGCCGGCGAACAGAACGGTCGGGAACTGGCGGCGCACGGCGTTGAACTCGCTGACGGCGCTGTTGAAGAAGCGACGGGCGGCGGCCAGCTTGTTCTCGATGTCCGAGATTTCAGCCGACAGCTGCTGGAAGTTGGTGTTGGCCTTCAGGTCCGGATAGGCTTCCGAGACGGCGAACAGGCGGCCCAGGGCGCCGGTCAGCATGTTCTCGGCCTGCACCTTGTCATTGACCGAGGTGGCGCCGGCGGCGGCCGCGCGGGCCTGGGTGACGGCGTCCAGGGTGCCGCGCTCGTGCGTGGCGTAGCCCTTCACCGTCTCGACCAGGTTCGGGATCAGGTCCTGACGCTGCTTCAGCTGCACGTCGATGTCGGCGAACGACTGATCGGCGCGCTGATCCAGCGCGACCAGCTTGTTGTAGCCGCCGACGACGATGAACAGCAGCACCAGAACGACGACGCCGATGATGATCCAGGTGATCATTGCATTCTCCAATCGGCCGGAAGCCCGGCCATCCCCTTATTATCGCGTGACACCGCAACGCTGGATAATGAAATCCGCGTCACCCGTGCGTTAGCGGAACTTCCTCATGCCGCGCGGTCCCTGACGGCCCGCCTGGGCGCGTTTGCCCAGCCAGTCCTTCCAGTCGGGCCAGTTGCGGCGACGACCGCCGCCGTCGGCCCATTCCGGTCCCTGTTCGGCGTTGAATACGGCCACGTCGACCAGGCCGCCCTGCTTGAAGTTCTGCAGCTTCACACCCTTGCCCCGGCCCATTTCGGGCAGTTCGGCCAGTGGGAAGATCAGGGCCTTGATGTTCTCCCCGATGGTGGCGACGTGGTCGCCCGCCGGGGTCTGAGGCACGCGGATCGCCGCCAGAAGGTCGCCGTTCAGCACCTGTTTGCCGCCGCGCTTCTGGGCCAGCAGGTCATCTTCCGGCGCGATGAAGCCGTAACCGGCCTTGGACGCGATCAGCAGCTTGCCGCCCGGCTGGTGCGCCAGCAGGTTGATGATCTCGGCCTTCTCGTCCAGCTCGATCATCAGGCGCAGCGGCTCGCCGTGGCCGCGGCCCGAGGCCAGCTTGTCGGCGCCGACGGTGAAGATGCGGCCGTCCGAGGCGGCGACCAGCAGCTTGTCGGTCGTATAGGCCGGGACCAGGAAGGCCAGGCTGTCGCCTTCCTTGAACTTCAGCTCCGACGGATCCTCGACCTTGCCCTTGGCGGCGCGGATCCAGCCGCGCTCGGACAGGATGACGGTGATCGCCTCGCGCGGGATGAAGGCTTCGACGGGGGCGAAGGCCGAGGTGTCCACGGCTTCGGCGATGGTCGTCCGGCGCGGCGAGATCAGGGCCTTGCGGACGACCTCCAGATCCTTGCCGACCTGCTTCCACTGTTTGGCGGGCGAGGTCGAAAGTGCTTGGAGATTGGCAAGTTCTTCCGACAGTTCCTTGAATTCGTTCTCAATCGCCATTTCCTCGATCCGCGCCAGCTGACGCAGGCGGGTGTCGAGGATGTAGTCGGCCTGCATCTCGGTCAGGCCGAAGCGCGCGATCAGGACGGCCTTGGGCTGTTCCTCCTCGCGGACGATGCGAATGACCTCGTCCAGGTTGAGGAAGACGATCCGCAGACCTTCCAACAGGTGCAGGCGCTTCTCGACGCGCTCGATCCGCCACTGGGCGCGACGGATCAGCACCTCGCGGCGGTGATCCAAGAAGGCCTGCAGGCAGGCCTTCAGACCCATGACGCGCGGCGTATTGGTGGCGTCCAGAACGTTCATATTGATGGGGAAGCGGACTTCCAGATCGGAAAGCTTGAACAGGCTTTCCATAAGAACTTCAGGCTCTACCGTCCGGGACTTCGGCTCGATGATGAGGCGAATGTCTTCCGCAGACTCGTCGCGCACGTCGGCCAGCAGCGGGGCCTTTTTGTTCTCGATCAGGTCGGCGAGGTCGGCGATCAGCTTCGACTTCTGCACCTGATAGGGCATTTCGGTGACGACGATGCGCCAGACGCCGCGGCCCAGGTCCTCGGTCTCCCAGCGGGCGCGCAGACGCACGCCGCCACGACCGGTCTCATAGGCGTCGAGGATGGAGGCATGGCCTTCCACCGCCACGCCGCCGGTCGGGAAGTCCGGGCCGGGCACGATCTGCACCAGTTCCTCGGTCGTCGCCTCGGGCCGCTCCAGGAGCAGGTGGCAGGCGTCGATCAGTTCGCCGACGTTGTGCGGCGGGATCGAGGTGGCCATGCCCACGGCGATGCCGGACGAGCCGTTGGCCAGCAGGTTGGGGAAGCCGGCGGGCAGGACGACCGGCTCCTCGTCCTGATCGTCATAGGTGGGGCGGAAGTCGACCGAATCCTGGTCGATGCCCTCCATCAGCAGCACGGCGGCGGGCGTCAGCTTGCACTCGGTGTAGCGCATGGCCGCGGCGTTATCGCCGTCGATGTTGCCGAAGTTCCCCTGCCCATCGACCAGCGGGTAGCGCTGGGCGAAGTCCTGGGCCAGGCGGACCAGGGCGTCATAGATCGAGGCGTCGCCGTGCGGGTGGTACGAGCCCATCACCTCCCCGACGACCTTGGCGCACTTCCGCGCCGCGGCCTGCGGGTTCAGGCGCATCTGGTGCATGGCGTACATGATGCGCCGGTGCACGGGCTTGAAGCCGTCGCGAACGTCCGGGAGGGCCCGGTTGGTGATCGTCGACAGGGCATAGGCGAGGTAGCGCTTGGACAGCGCGTCGCCCATCGGCTCGTCAACGATACGGCCGCCTTCGGGCGGGGTCGTGTGGATGGTCATGAAACAGCGAATCGGGGATCGGAAGCCGGAAGTCTAGCGCAGCCTTGGGCTGGCGGGGGCTTCCCGACCGCCTATCTGGGGATCATTGGAGGCTGAACATCATGCAGACCGCCCTCACCCGCCGCCTGACCCTGCGTCATCCGGTCATCCAGGCGCCGATGGCCGGGACCTCCACGCCGGAGATGGCGGCGGCGGTGACCAATGCGGGCGGGCTGGGCTCCATCGCCGTGGGCTCGGTCGGGCCGGACGAGGCGCGGGCGCAGATCCGGGCCACACGAGCGCTGACCGACGGGCCGTTCAATGTGAATGTCTTCTGCCACGACCCGGCCGAGGCCGATCCGGCGCGCAACGCCGGCTGGATCGAAAGCCTGCGGCCCCTGTTCGCGGACTTCGGCGCCGAGCCCCCCGCCGAGCTGCGCAACATCTACCGCAGCTTCCGCGTCGACGACGCCATGCTGGCCGTCCTGCTGGAGGAGCGGCCCACCGTGGTCAGCTTTCATTTCGGCCTGCCGGACCCCGACCGGATCGCGGCGCTGAAGGCGACCGGGATGGTGCTGATGGCCACCGCCACCTCCCCCTCGGAAGGCCGCGCCGTGCAGGCGGCGGGCGTCGACATGGTGGTGGCCCAAGGCGTCGAGGCGGGCGGCCATCGCGGCGTCTTCGATCCGGCGGACGATCCGCGCTTCGCGACACTGCCCCTCACCCGGTTGCTGGCCACGCAGCTCGACATCCCGGTCATCGCGGCGGGCGGCATCATGGACGGCGCGGGCGTGGCGGCGGCTCTGGCCCTCGGGGCGGCGGGCGCCCAGCTGGGCACGGCTTTCGTGGGCTGCCCGGAAAGCGCGGCGGGCCCGGCCTATCGCGCCGCTCTGGCGGGGGCGAATGCGGAGCGGACCCGGGTCAGCGCGGTCATTTCCGGCCGTCCGGCGCGGGGGTTGGAGAATGATTTCATGCGCCGGGCCGATCAGAGCCGGATCGCGCCCTATCCCTTCGCCTACGACATCGGCAAGGCGCTGAACGCGGCGGCCACGGCGAAGGGCGATACGGGCTACATGCCGAACTGGTCCGGGCAAGGCGCGCCGATGAGCCGAGCGATGCCAGCGGGCGAGCTGCTGGAAACCTTGGCCGCGGAGCTGGATCAGGCGCTGGCAGGGCTGCGCTAAAGCCGCCCCGCCTCGCGCAGCTTGTCGATCATCCAGACCCGCGCGGGCGGCAGGGGCCGGTCCATGGGGTGAAAGACGAACTGTTCCAGGAAGTGGCCGGTCAGGTCGAAGCCCGCGCCGGTATCGCCTTCCCGCAGCCCCGCCTGGGCGCCGAGCATGAAGGGCGGCAGCTTCAGCAGCTTTCCGGCGTAGGGCTCGCCCGCCTCGCGGCTGACGGCGCGGCCCGTGCGCGGGCTGACCCAGCACAGATCGTCCACCGAGCCGGTGGCGGCGCAGCGGCTGAGATCCAGTCCGAACCCCAGATCCTCCAGCAGGCCTGCCTCAAAGCGCACGAAGACGGCGGGCCAGACCTCCGGCAGGACGAAGGCCGACATCAGCGCCTCAAAAGCGAGGAAGGCCCCGGGATGCGGCTCCCGCTCCGGCAGGGCGCCCTGGGCCACGGCGGCGGCGGCGGCCAGACCGGTCAGGGCCAAGGGATCGTCGAACAGGGCGCTGGGCCCCTCGCCCACCGGCTCCAGCCGGGCCGAGCCCAACTGTTCCGAAGTCCGCGCCCGCACCTCGGCCACCACACGGGCGCCCGGCTGCAGGAAGGGCTTCATGCGCCGCGAGGCCCCGCCCGCGACATAGGCGGCCCGCCGCCCCTGTCCCTCGGTCAGCAGATCGACCACCACCCCGGTGTCGCCATGGGCGCGGGCGGACAGGACGAAGGCGTCTTCGGTGAAATCCATGCCTCACCTAGCCCGGAGAACGTCTTGAGAACAACCGCCTGATTTCGCTGACGCCCGGTCTTGTGGCGCGACCGGACGGCGGGCTAGCGTGACGGCTGAAGTAGAGTTCGCGGGGGCGCGCATCATGACCGATTTTCCGACGTCCAATTCGCGGCGTCCCAGGGCGCGCAAGCCGGGCGCCGCCGGGCCGGTGATCGGCTCGATCCTTGTCTTCCTGTGGGCCTTCATCTTTTCGGTGTCGCAGAGCTTCACCAAGGTCAAAGGCACGGCGAACATGGCCGGTGATCTGCTGGCGGGCATCTGCGTCGGCCTGTTGGGCGGGCTGCTTGGGGCGGTGATCGTCTGGCTGATCGTCTATTTCGTCTTCAACGGGCGGCGCTCGCCCAAGGGCAAGCTGGTGCTCGGGCTTCTGGTCGGGGTGGCCATTGTGGGCGCCCTGCCCGCCTCGGGCTTTCGTGCGCTCGGTGCGGGCGTGGCGGCCGAGACGGACGCGATCAACGCCGTCCGCGATGGGGTCAATGCGCGGCGCGACGCCCAGGTCGAACAGATCAGTCGTGAGCGCGACGCCCTCGTCAGCGGCGGCTTCTTCGAGCCCGCGGCGCTAGGCGCCCCCGGTGGTCTGACGCGCGCCCGCACCAAGCTGGTGGCCTTGCGCAAGATGCTTGTTGAAGCCGAGGCCGATGACGATCGCCTGCGCGCCCAGGCCCGGTCGGAGCTGGCGCAGACGCCGGTCTCCGCCGCCCGCAGGGATGAGATGCTGCGTGAGTTCGACGCCAACGTGGACGGCGAGCGGGAGCAGGCCCGGATCACCGCCGAGCTCAGTGCGATGCTGTTCGACGAGATGGAGGCGCAGCTCGACATCCTGGCACGCACCCACTGGACCGTCGACTATGGCCAGATCACCTTCACGACCGTCCGCGACATGAACGCCTTCAACGTCCGCGCGGACCGGGTCGACGAGATTTCGCGCGAGCTGGACGGCAGGGAACGGGCGCGACAGCAGCGGATCAATGCGGAACGCGCGCTCCGCTAGTCGGCGGCGCGCACCGCCTCGACCACGGCCCGGGCCTTGTCGTTCGGGATGGTGAAGCTGAGGACGTATTGTTCGATCTTCCAGCCGTCGTCCGTCAGGCGCAGCACGCCCGAGCCCCTGGTGACGCCGTAGGCGGCGTTGTCCAGCACCTCGTCGAACCAGGCGATGCAGCGGCATGGGATCGGCGCGATGGTCACGACCCGCTCGCGCGGCACATAGGTCCAGCCCCGTCCGCGCGCGAAATGGGGCTCCGTATAGGCGCGGAACTCGGTCAGCGACCAACGCTCGGTCGCATCCGTGCCGATGAACCGGGCGTCCGGGGTGAACAGGCTGAAATAGGCCGTGGTGTCGGCGGCGGTGGAGGCCACGTTCAGCTGGTCCAGCACCCGCCCGATCTCGGCCTCGGCGTTCTGGGCGCCATCCTGGGCCGGGGCCTGAGCCTGGGCGGCGGGCGCGAGCAGCACGGTGGCGGCGATGATGGCGGCGAGGGTCTTCATGGCTTCGATCTCCCGTTCGAACGCACAGGATGGCGTGACCGGGTTCTGTTGTCCCCTGTGAACGTCACGCGGTGGACCCGGCCAGACCAGAGGCCTAGACCCACAGCGTCACCGTAGCGTTCAAAGGCTCTCCCCATGTCCCGTATCCGCTCCGCCGCCCTTGAGGCCAAAGTCATGTCGGCCGAGGACGCCGCCGCCCTCATCCAGCCGGGCTCCACGGTCGGGATGAGCGGCTTCACCGGATCGGGCTATCCCAAGGCTGTGCCGACGGCGCTGGCGGCGCGGATGAAGGCGGCTCACGCGCGCGGCGAGGCCTTCCGCCTGAAGGTCTGGACCGGAGCCTCGACCGGCCCCGAGCTGGACGGCGCCCTGGCCAAGGCCGACGGCATCGAGTTCCGCCTGCCCTACAACTCGGACCCCATCGCCCGTGAGAAGATCAACAAGGGCGAGATGGAATATCTCGACATGCACCTCAGCCAGGTCGCGCCGGTGGCGTGGCAGGGCTTCCTCGGGCCGCTGGACGCCGCCGTGGTTGAGGTGTCGGGCATCACCGCCGACGGCGAGCTGATCCCCTCCTCCTCGGTCGGCAACAACAAGACCTGGCTGGACCGGGCCGGGCAGATCATCCTTGAGGTCAACAGCTGGCAGAACCCGGCGCTGGAGGGGATGCACGACATCTACTACGGCACCGCCCTGCCCCCGGCGCGCGTGCCGATCCCGCTGGTGCGTAGCGACCAGCGCATCGGCCAGCCGACCTTCCGCGTCGACCCGGACCGGATCGCCGCCATCGTCCGCACCGACACACCGGACCGCAACCTGCCCTTCGCCGCGCCGGACGCGTCCGCGTTGGCCATCGCCGGCCATCTGATCGAGTTCCTCGAGCATGAGGTGAAGCTGGGCCGTGTCCCGGCCAATCTGCTGCCGCTACAGTCCGGGGTCGGCAACATCGCCAACGCCGTCATGTCGGGCCTGAACGAGAGCCGGTTCGAGGGCCTGACCGCCTATACCGAAGTGCTGCAGGACGGCATGCTGGACATGCTGGAGAGCGGCAAGCTGACCGTCGCCTCGGCCACAGCCTTCTCGCTCAGCCCCGAGGCCGCGGCCCGCCTGAACCACGAGATGGAGGCCTTCCGCTCGAAGATCATCCTGCGCCCGCAGGAGATATCGAACCATCCCGAGCTGATCCGCCGCCTCGGCTGTATCGCCATGAACGGCATGATCGAGGCCGACATGTACGGCAATGTAAACTCGACCCACGTCATGGGCTCGCGCATCCAGAACGGCATCGGCGGCTCGGGCGACTTCGCCCGCAACGCCTTCATCTCGGTCTTCATGTCCCCGTCGACGGCCAAGGGCGGCAAGATCTCGGCCATCGTCCCCATGGCGAGCCACGTCGATCACATCACCCAGGATGTGCAGGTCATCGTCACCGAACAGGGCCTCGCCGACCTGCGCGGCCTGTCGCCCAAGCAGCGGGCCAAGGTGATCATCGCCAACTGCGCCCACCCCGACTATCGCGACGCCCTGGCCGACTATCACGCCCGGGCGCTGAAGGGCTCGTTCGGCCTGCAGACGCCGCATCTGTTGCCCGAGGCCCTGTCCTGGCACCAGCGGTTCATCGAGACCGGCTCGATGCGGGCGTAAGCGCCTGAGGCCCCTTCGCGGGCCCTTGATTTTCTATTTAACCGAGCGGTTGACAACGGATCGTGTCGGGTGCATTTAACTACTCAGTTATATACGAAGCGCCCCGATGGAAACCGATCCTCTCTCCGCCAGGTTCGCCGCCCTCGCCGACCCGACCCGTCGGGCCATCCTGGCGCGGCTGACCGAGGGCGAAGCCAGCGTGAACCAGCTTGCCGAGCCGTTCGACATGAGCCTCCCGGCTGTGTCGAAACATCTCAAGGTGCTGGAGAAGGCCGGCCTGATCAGTCGGGGAAAGGAGGCGCAGTGGCGCCCCGCCCGCCTCGAACCGATGGCCTTGAAGAGCGTCGCTGACTGGCTGGAACACTACCGCCGGTACTGGGACGCCAGCTTCGACCGCCTCGACGCCTACCTGAAGAAAATCCAGATGGGAGACCCAGACAATGGCTCAAGAAACTGACGACAATCCCTGCCACACCGACGGCGTGGCGCATGAGCACGCCCTGACCCTGCGCCGCGTGATCGACGCGACGCCCGAGCAGATCTGGAAGGCGTGGATGACGCCGGAAATCCTGCAGCAGTGGTTCGTGCCGCGCCCGTGGACCCTGTCGGACGTGCAGATCGATCCCCGCCCCGGCGGCGTGTTCAACTTCGTCATGCACGGCCCGGACGGCGAGACCATGCCCAACAGCGGCATCTTCCTGCACGTCGAGCCTGGCAAGCGCTGGATCACGACCGACGCCCTGACGCCGGACTGGAAGCCCGCAGGGCAACCGTTCATGGTGGCCACGGTTGAACTGACGCCCACGGCGGACGGCAAGACCGAATATGTCGCCACGGCCCGTCACTGGAATGCCGAGACCATGAAGCAGCACGAGGCCATGGGCTTCCACGAAGGCTGGGGGACGTGCGCCGACCAACTGGCCGAACTGCTGAAGACCCACTGATCCGGGAGCGGACCCGCCCATGAGCCTGACCGAAGCGTTCGCCGGCCGCCCGACCCTGAACATGCAGCGTGTCTTCGACGCGCCGCGCGCCCTGGTCTGGCGGGCGTGGACCAACCCCGAGGCGATGGTCATGTGGCTTGGACCGGTCGAATGGCCCGCGGTCAGCGTGAAGCAGGACCTGCGGGTCGGGGGTGAATGGCGGGCCTGCCTGCGCTCGCCGGACACCGGCCAGGACCTCTGGCAGGGCGGGGTCTATCGCGAGATCGTCCCGCCCGAGCGTCTGGTCTTCACCTTCAAGTGGGACGAGTCCCATGAGGACGGCCCGCCCGTGGACACCCTGGTGACCATGGTCCTGACCGAGACCGAGGACGGGCAAACCCGAATGGACTTCACCCATGAGGGGCTGAAGTCCGAACAGAGCCTGACCGGCCACAAACATGGCTGGAACAGCACCGCCGACCGGCTGGAGGCCTGGCTGGCGACCCACAAGGATTAAGGGAGGAGACGACCATGAAGATCGTGACGAGCCTGACCTTCAAGGGCAATTGCCGAGACGCTTTCGAGTTTTACGCCAGGGTTCTCAGCGGCAAGATCACCGCCGCCTTTGCCTACGGCGACGGCCCGCCCGACATGCCCGTCGGCCCCGAGTACAAGGACCAGCTGATGCACTGCTGGCTCGAGATCGGCGATCAGGCCCTCATGGGCTGTGACGGCATTCCCGAGTTCGCGCCCGGCTATCACCAGCCGATGAACGGCTTCGACGTCACCCTGCACACCCACGATCCGGCGGAGGCCCGCGGCTGGTACGACGCCCTGGTCGAGGGTGGGACCGCCACCATGCCCTTCGGCGAGACCTTCTGGTCGCCCGGCTACGGCGGTCTGGTCGACAAGTTCGGCGTGCCGTGGATGGTCAACACCATGCCTTCGACCGACTGGAAGCCGCCGCAGAGCTGAGGCCTTCGGGGCGGCCCCGCGCCGCCCTCCCCCACTTCCGGAGACGTCCCATGAAGGCCACCCCCATGGTCTGGACCGGTCGCGTGCTGACAGGCCTGTTCGCCCTGTTCATGCTCGGCGCCTCGGTTTTTCCCAAGCTGACCGGCATGCCGGTGGCCGAGGAGACACTGGCCCAACTGGGCTGGCCCCAGGGCTACGCCTTCGCCATCGGCCTGGTCGAGCTGGCCTGCCTGGTCCTCTACCTCGTCCCGCGCACCAGCGTGCTGGGCGCGGTGCTGTTCATGGCCCTGTTCGGCGGGGCGATGGCGACCCAGATCCGCGTCGGCAGCCCCCTGTTCAGCCACCAGCTGTTCAGCCTCTACCTGGGCCTGATCATGTGGGGCGGGCTGTGGCTGCGCGACCCCGCGCTCAGAGCGATTTTCCCGTTTCGCCACAAGGCGTGACCCCGTGCATTTCCTCTCTCTGAACTCCTAGGAGATCGACCATGCGCAAGATCAGAACCGCCAGCTTCGTTTCGCTCGACGGCGTCATGCAGGCCCCCGGCGGACCGGATGAGGATACGACCGGCGGCTTCGCCTTCGGCGGCTGGGTCTGGCCCCATTTCGATGAGGCCGCCGGCGGGCTGATGGGCGACGCCATGGGGGAAGAGTACGACCTGCTGCTGGGCCGCCGGACCTATGAGATATTCGCCGCCTACTGGCCGCATATGGACGACGAGATCGGCCGGACCTTCAACAGCATCGCGAAATACGTCGCCGCCGGGCCGGAAACGCCGCTGACCTGGGCCAACAGCCACCGGCTGGAGGGCGATGTCGCCAGGGCGGTCGCCGAGCTGAAGCAGGAAGGCGACCGCGACCTGCTGATCCAGGGCTCCAGCGCGCTGATCCATACCCTGCTGGGCGCCGACCTGATCGATGAGATGGTCACCCTGACCTTCCCGATCATCCTCGGACGCGGCAAGCGGCTGTTCGATGCGCAGTCAAACCCGCGCGCCTGGACGCTCGAAAAGTCGAAGACCTCCTCGACCGGGGTGGTGGTCAGCACCTATCGCCGCGGCGGCGAGGTCCCGACCGGCTCCTTCGCCGCTATCGAGCCCGGCCCCGCCGAACTGGCGCGCCGTGAACGGTGGGCGCGCGAAGACAAGGGCTGAGCCCTAGCGGGCCACGACAGTCGGGAACCGACGTCCCAGCGCCTCCGCCATCCCTTGCTGCGAGAGCAGGAAGACCGCCTCGCGCTGGTGATAGTTGTTCGACAGGACGATCACCGTCACATCGGCGTCCGGCTGGTAGGTGACCAGGTTGCGGAAGCCGGACCAGCTGCCGGTGTGGAAGATCTGGTTGTCGGTGAAGTCCGGCTGGACCTGTCGGCCCAGCGCCTTCTCATACAGGCCGTAACCCCAGAGACGGCGGGGTTTTCCCCGCTCGTCCGGGGTGCCGTCCGGGGCGTGGTCGGCGATCATCTGGCGGTAGCTGTTGGGCGACAGGACGTGGCCTCGATGCAGGGCGCGCTCCCAGATCAGCATGTCGTCCAGCGTGGAATACAGGGCCCCCGCCCCGTAGATGATGCTGACATTGGCGTCCGGTTGCGGCGTCGGTCCGCCCGCCAGATTGGCGTATCCCATGACCACGTCCGACTGCCCGTCGTCATAGCCGGTGTCGGTCATGCCCAGGGGCTTGAAGAAGGCCTCCTGGAGGAACTCATGCAGGTCCATGCCCGAGACCTTCTCGACCACGGCGCCCAGCAGATTGTAGCCGGCGTTGTCGTAACGGACCTTGGTTCCGGGCGGGAACTGAAGGCCATAACGCATGGAATCAGCGGTCAATTCGCCGGGCGTCGCGGGCGTCACGCGACGCACGCCCCAGCCCGGGCGGGCCATCAGGTCGGGAATGCCCGAGGTGTGGGACAGCAGGTGGTGCAGTCGGATCGGCGCCCAGGCCGCCGGGCACGGCTGGATGTATTTGCAGACCGGATCCCAGACCGACAGCTTGCCTTCGTCCTGCAGGCGCAGGATGGCGGCGGCGGTGAACTGCTTGCTGACCGAGGCCAGGCGGAAGCGCGAGTTCAGCTCCAGCGGCTTCATCAGGCTGCGATCGGCCCAGCCGTGGACCTGCCGGTAGAGGACCTCATCGCCCTTGGCGACCAGCACGCCGCCGGTGAATTGGCCTGAGCCGCCCCAGCGATCCAGCTGCGCCTTCAGGTCCGGCAGGGCCTCGACCACCTCGACCGGCGGGCGCGGCGGCAGGGGATCAGGCGTGACCCGCAGGGTCGGCTTGTGCAGGGTGGCCCAGCCGATCAGCCCGGCGGCGGCGACCACCAGAACAGCCAGGGTGGCGAAGATCAGCCGGGGATGGTTGCCGGCCCGCCGTGGAACATGAAACACGAAACGCGAGCTCTCAGACGTCGTAGTCCAGCCCGAACTGGGCATAGAGGGCGCGGCTGTCCTGCCATTTCGGGTCGACCTTGACGGTCAGGAACAGGTGCACGGGCCGGTCCAGCAGCTCGGTGAGTTCCTCGCGCGCCTTCTGGCCGATCCATTTCAGGGTCTGGCCGCCCTTGCCCAGCACGATGGGGCGCTGGCTCTCGCGTTCGACATAGATGGTCTGTTCGATGCGGGCCGAGCCGTCGGCGCGGTCCTCGAACGAGGTCGTTTCCACCGCCGCCGAATAGGGCAGTTCCTCGTGGACCCGCAGATAGACCTTCTCGCGGGTGATCTCGGCCGCCAGCACGCGCATCGGCACGTCGGCGGACTGGTCTTCCGGATAGAGCCACGGACCGGCGGGCATGGCGTCGGCCAGGCGCTGGCCCAGATCGTCGACGCCGTCGCCGCTGAGCGCCGAGATCATGAAGACCTCGCTGTAGACGCCGGTCTCATAGAGCGACTGCGACAGGGCCAGCAGAGTGTCACGGCGCATGCCGTCGATCTTGTTCAGCGCCAGGATGACCTGCTTCCCGGCCTCCTTGAGGGCCGCGATGATCGTCTGGGTGTCCTCGGCCGAGCGGCGGTCGGCGGCCTGGCCGTCCTTCGTTTCTGCGGCGATGTGCGAGGCGGCGTCGATCAGGTGCACGACCACGTCGGCGTCATCCGCCCCACCCCAGGCCGAGGCGACCATGGCGCGGTCCAGACGGCGGCGCGGGCTGAAGATGCCGGGGGTATCGACCAGCACGATCTGCGCGTCGCCATAGATGGCGATGCCGCGCACCGGGAAGCGCGTCGTCTGCACCTTCTGGGTGACGATCGAGACCTTGGTCCCGGTCAGCCGGTTGACCAGCGTGGACTTGCCCGCGTTGGGAGCACCGATGATGGCGGCGAAGCCTGCGCGCTGGTTCTGGATGTCGGTCAAATCACGCCTTCACGTTGGAGAAGGGCCGTCGCGGCCGCTTTCTCCGCGTCCTGACGTGATCGCCCCTGCGCGGTCAAGGGCGGATATCCGGCTACGCTTGCTTCGACAGTGAATGTCGGGGCGTGATCGGAGCCGGTTCGCTCCACAATCCGGTAGGTCGGCAGCGCCCGTCCCTGCCCCAGCGCCCATTCCTGAAGCGCCGATTTGGGGTTGGTCACGGCCTTCTTGGGATTGGCCGCGAACTCGGGCTCCCAGGCGGTGGCGAAGACCTTGCGGGCCGCATCCATGCCGCCGTCCAGCCAGACCGCGGCCAGCAGCGCCTCCATGGCGTCGCCCAGAACGCCTTCACGGCGACGTCCGCCCTGCTTGGCTTCGCCCGGCGACAGGCGCATGGCCGGACCGACGCCCAGCCGCTCGGCGACGCGGGCGCAGGCGGCCTTGTCGACGAGGGCGTGCAGACGGGCGGACATGTCGCCCTCGTCGGCTTCCGGGAAGTCACGCATCAGCCGGTCCGCGACCAGCAGACCCAGCACCCGGTCGCCCAGGAACTCCAGCCGCTGGTTGTCGAGGAAGGGCCGGCCCCGGGCATCCCGCTCGGCGCCCTCGCCCACGCTGGCATGGGTCAGGGCCTGTTCGAGCAGGGCCGGGTTCGCGAAGTCATGGCCGAGGCCGTGCGTGAGGGCACGGACAGCCTCGGTCCGTCGATCCGTCATCAGTCGAGCACTTTGAACCAGCGGCTCAGGCGAACCTTGGAGAACCAGCTGACCGGGTTCCACAGCGAGGCGCCCTCGTTCCACGAGAACAAGATGATCTCGGCCTTGCCGATCAGGTTCTCGGCCGGGACGAAGCCCACGCCGGCGGACTGGTCGAAACGGCTGTCCTGCGAGTTGTCGCGGTTGTCGCCGATCATGAAGTAGTGGCCGGCGGGGACCTGGAAGGCGATGGTGTTGTCGGCGATGTTGTCCGGACCCCAGTCCTGGATCATGAACGAACGACCCTCGGGCAGGGTCTCGCGCGACTTGATGGTCAACTGGGCGCCGTACAGGCTTTCGATCTCCTCGCGGCTGACCTCGACGTCACGCACGGCGGTCCCGTTGATGAACAGCACGTTGTTGATCATCTGGACGGTGTCGCCCGGCAGACCGATCAGACGCTTGATGTAGTCCGTCTTGTTGTCACGCGGCAGTTTGAACACGACGATATCGCCGCGTTCCGGCTGCTGGTTGATCACAGGCAGGCGGATGCGGCCGTCGAAGATCGGCGGGCTGCCGATGATCGAGTGCCTCGAGTAGCCGTACGACCATTTCGACACGACGATGTAGTCGCCTTGGTAGAGGTTGGGCTCCATCGAGGCCGACGGAATGGTGAAGGGCTGGAACAGCAGGATGCGCAGCACCATCGCGATCAGCAGGGCGAAGACGATGGTCTTGATGACTTCCCAGCCCTCATTGGCGGCGCCGCCGCCGTCGGACTTGGACTTCTTGCCCTTCTTGCCGCGGGCGTAGACCGGGGTCGTATCGACGTCCTCGAACGGGGCGTCGCCCTGATCGCTCCACACCGGGCGTTTCTCCGGCTGGGCGGCGGCGACAGCCGCGCCGGCGGCGGCCGCGACGGCCACGGCTTCTACCGGCGTCGAATGCGGCTCGGACGCGGCAGGCTCTTCGTGCGCGGGCTCGGCATGGGCATGGTCGTCATGGGCGACGACAGGTGCGGCGTGATCGTCGTGCGCTTCCGCCGGGGCGTGATGCTCGTCATGCGCCGGAGCAGCCGGTTCGTGGTGGTCATGCTCATCGTGGGCGGCAGCGGCCGGCGCCTCGTGGGCATGCTCAGCGGTCGCGGGCTCTTCATGAGCGGCGACCGGCGTGGCGTAGTCGTCGTGCCCATGGTCATCGTGCGCCACGGCGGGCGCGTGGTCGTCATGACCGTGCGCGGGCGCGGCATGGTCATCGTGGCCGTGACCCGCGCCATGCCCGGCGTCCGGGGCGTGACCGTGATCGTCGTGCGGCTTGTTCTCGTCGCTCATGACTCTAATCCCCCAGCCGCTGCGCGCGGTCTTCAGCGGCGAAATCGGTATAACGTGATTAAGCGACGGGCAAGGCTTCGATCACCACGAAAGCCAGGGCGTACGGATGCTCGTCGCTGAGGGTGAGATGTATACGGACTTCATGTCCGGGCGGCGTCATGCGCGCCAGTCGTTCCGCAGCCGGACCGGTCAGGGCCATGGTCGGCTGGCCGGAGCGCAGGTTCACCACCCCCATGTCCTTCCAGTACACATCCGACCGCATGCCGGTGCCCAGGGCCTTGGCGCAGGCCTCTTTGGCCGCGAACCGCTTGGCGTAGCTCCAGGCCGGGTCCGGCTTGCGGTCCGACCGCGTGCGCTCCAGCTCGGTGAAGCAGCGCATCTTGAAGCGCTCGCCGAAGCGATCCAGCGAGTTCTGGATGCGCCGGATGTCCGACAGGTCCGCGCCGACGCCCAGAATCATGCCGCGCCGTCCAGACCGCGCGCCTCGTCCATCAGGTCGCGCATCCGCGCGATAGCCGGCCCCAGACCGACGAAGATGGCCTCGCCGATCAGGAAGTGACCGATGTTCAGTTCCATGATCTCGGGAATGGCCGCGACCGGCGTGACGGTGTCGTAGTCGATGCCGTGGCCTGCATGGACTTCCAGCCCGAGGGCGTGGGCCTGGACGGCGCCGGCCCGCAGGGCGGCGAGTTCAGCCTCCGCCTCCTCCGTGCGGCCCTCGCGGACGGCGTCGCAATAGGCCCCGGTGTGCAGTTCCACCACGGCGGCGCCCGCGCGATGCGAGGCCTCGATCTGCTTGGGATCCGCGCCGATGAACAGGGAGACGCGCGACCCCGCCTCGGTCAGCTGGCGCACGAAGGGCGTGATCCAGTTGTGGCCGCCGACGACGTCGAGGCCGCCCTCGGTCGTCCGTTCCTCGCGCTTCTCGGGCACCAGACAGACGGCGTGCGGACGGTGATGCAGGGCGATGGCCAGCATCTCCTGGGTGACGGCCATCTCGAGGTTCAGCGGCCGCTCCTGATCCCGCAGCACGGCGGACAGCTGGTCGATGTCGCGATCCGAGATGTGGCGGCGATCCTCGCGCAGGTGGGCGGTGATGCCGTCGGCGCCCGCGATCAGGGCGTCCTGGGCCGCGCGAACCGGATCAGGGTACAGGCCGCCGCGCGCGTTCCGCACGGTGGCGACGTGGTCGATGTTGACGCCCAGCCGGACCCGTTCGTTCATTCAATCAACCCTTCGACAGACGCCGGCTGCCCGGATCCTCGACCGGGAGGGCGGCCAGTTCCGGCGGCAGGGCATCGGCCGGGTAAGCCGGCACGTCCAGCGTCGCCAGGGCGATCAGGGGCACGCCCACGTCGGCGCGACCGCCCGAGCGGTCCACGATGCAGGCGGCGGCGACGACTTCTCCGCCGGCGGCGTTGATCGCGGCGATGCATTCGCGCGAGCTGAGGCCCGTGGTGACGATGTCCTCGATCATCACGACCTTCTGGCCTGACTCGACGTGGAAGCCGCGACGCAGCTTGAACTCGCCGTCGACGCGCTCGACGTACATCGAGGGGACCTTGAGCCAGCGAGCGGTCTCATAGCCGGGAATGATGCCGCCCACGGCGGGCGAGATTGCCACATCCACCGGGCCGACGGCGGCGACGATCTTCTCGGCCAGCGCCTTGCACAGGCGGGCGCAGCGTTCCGCTTCCATGAAGACGAGGTTCTTCTGCAGGAAGGTCGGGCTGTGCAGGCCGGACGAGAGGACGAAGTGGCCTTCGCGCAGGGCGCCGGCGGCACGGAATTCGTTGAGAACGTCTTCGGAGGTCATGGCCCTCCCCTACTCTCTAGCCGTCCCGCTTTGAAGGGCCGGTTGCTGCGGATCGGTGCTGTTTTCGCCGCCCGGGTTCAAACCACGCCTCAGCAGCTCGGCCCAGGCGCCTTCGGCGTCCTCGGCGAAGCTGATCAGTTCGAGGTCGGCGGGGGCGACCATGCCGTGCTCGACCAGGGCGTCGAAGCCGACGACGGCCTTCCAGTAGGCCTCATCCACCAGCACGATGGGGATCGCCCGCTCCTTGCCGGTCTGGCGCAGGGTCAGGATCTCGAACAGTTCGTCGAAGGTGCCGAAGCCGCCCGGGAAGACCACCAGCGCATTGGCCCGCATGGCGAAATGCATCTTGCGCATGGCGAAGTAGTGGAAGCGGAAGGTCAGTTCCGGCGTCGACCACGGGTTCGGCTCCTGCTCATGCGGCAGAGTGATGTTGAAGCCGATGGAGGGCGCGCCGATGTCGTGCGCGCCCCGGTTGGCCGCGCCCATGATGCCCGGCCCGCCGCCGGTGGCCACGACGTTGTCGCGCGGATGGCCGACATCACCGCGCATCGCGCCGCCCCGCTCCGAGGCGATTCGACCGAATTTGCGGGCCTCGGCGTACCAGCGGGCGTGGTTCGGACCGGCGTCCTCGCCGACGCGGGCGCTGCCGAACACCACGATGGTCGAGCGCACGCCCCAGGCCTTCAACGCCTGCTCGGCCTTCTCGTATTCCATCAGGAACCGGGCGCCGCGCATGGCTTCGCTCAGGACGAAGTCCTGATCGAGGGCGGCCAGACGATAGGACGGGGACGCCAACTGGGCGGCGTTGGACGGACGCTCTTCACTCACCCGCGGGCGCGCTCCACAGACTCTACGGACGGATTGGCGCGCAGGGCGGCCATGATCATGGTGGCGTGACGGGCGTCCTCGACCTCGACATCGATCTCCACGTCGAAGAAGTCCTGCTGCCGGTGGCTCATGACGAGGTTCAGGATGTTGCCGCCCGCCTCGCCGATGATGGTGGCCACCTGGCCCAGAACGCCAGGCGCGTTCTTGATCGTGGCGCGCAGGCGGGCCGACGCAACGGCGCCCTGCTCGGCCTGCGGCGTCCATTGCAGGTCCTGCCAGACCGAATCGTCGTCGGCGAAGTCGGCCAGCCTCTGGCAATCGATGGTGTGGACCGTCAGGCCGACGTCCGGCTCCATGATGCCGACGATGCGATCGCCGGGCACCGGCGTGCAGCAGTGGCCGAAGTGAACACTGACGCCGGGCGTCAGGCCGCCGCCGCGCACGAACAGGCGGGCCTGATCATCGGCGATGCGCTTGCGGTCCGGTCCGGCTTTCAGGCGGCCCTTCAGCGCCGGGAACAGGGTCTCGCCGACCTTGGCCGCCGACAGGCGACCCCGGCCGATGGCCTCGAACAGATCGTCGTCGGTCTCGACAGCGAGGGTTTCCAGCGCGGGCTTGAGCGAGATTTCGTCCAGGGCCTTGCCGGCGCGGGCCAGGGTGTGTTCGAGCGTGGAGCGGCCCAGCTTCTGGAACTCGCCCCGCTCAGAGGTGCGGATATGGCGGCGGATGGCCGAGCGGGCGCGGCCTGTCACGGTCAGGGAGCGCCAGTCCGCCGGGATTTCGCGCTTGGCGCCGCGGATGATCTCGACCACATCGCCGTTCTGCAGCTGGGTGCGCATCGGCTTGAGCTCGCCGTTGACCTTCACGCCGACGGCGGAATCGCCCACCCCGGTGTGGACCGCATAGGCGAAGTCCAGCGGCATGCCGCCACGCGGCAGGGTGATCAGGGCGCCCTTGGGCGTGAAGACGAAGACCTGATCCAGGTACATCTCCAGCTTGGCGTGCTCGACCCAGTCCTCGCCGCCCTCGCCGTGCTCGATCACCTGCACGAGGTGGCGCAGGTTCTGCAGCGGATCGCGGCCGCCGTCGCGCTCCATGGCCTCACGGTCGAAGCCGTAAGACTTGTTCTTGTAGGCCCAGTGCGCCGCCACCCCGTCCTCGGCCACGCGATCCATGGCGTCGGTGCGGATCTGCATTTCGATCCGCAGGCCCGAGGGGCCGACCACGGTCGTGTGCAGCGAGCGGTAGTTGTTCGACTTGGGCGTCGAGATGAAGTCCTTGAACCGCTCGGGCACCATCGGCCAGGCGCGATGGATGACGCCCAGAGCGCGGTAGCAGTCGTCCTCGGCCTCGACGATGACCCGGAAGCCGTAGATGTCCGACAGGGACGAGAAGCCGACCGACTTGCGCTGGAGCTTGCGCCAGATCGAATACGGGGTCTTCTGGCGACCGGCGACGCGGGCCTTGACCCCCGCCTCCTGCAGCACCCGCTCGACCTCGCTGGAGACCCCGCCGATGGCGCGGCCGTGTTCCAGCTTCAGCGCCTCCAGACGACGCTCGATGGCGGTCCGCGCGGTCGGGTTCAGATGCTCGAACGCCAGCTCTTCCAGCTCGGAAGCGATCGAGTGGATGCCGATGGAGCGGCCCAGCGGGGCGTAGACTTCCAGTGTCTCGCGGCTGATCCGCTCACGCTTCTCGGGCTTCACATACTGAAGCGTCCGCATGTTGTGCAGACGGTCGGCCAGCTTCACCAGCAGCACGCGCACATCGCGGCTGATGGCGAGGATGAATTTGCGCAGGTTCTCGGCCTGACGCGTGTGCTCGGCCTGAAGCTCCAGCCGCGAGAGCTTGGTCACGCCCTCGACGAGGACGGCGATCTCCTCGCCGAACATGCGGGCGATGTCGTCACGGGTGGCGGAGGTGTCCTCGACCACGTCATGCAGCAGGGCCGTGACGATGGTGGCGGTGTCGAGCCGGTAGTCGGTCAGGATGCCCGCGACCTGGATCGGGTGGGCGAAATACGGATCGCCCGAGGCCCGCAACTGCGAGCCGTGCATCTTCATCGCATAGACGTAGGCGCGGTTGAGAAGGTTCTCGTCCGCGGTCGGGTCATAGGCTTGGACCGCTTCGATCAGCTCGAACTGACGCAGCACCTTGCTGCGCGCGGGCTCCGGTGTCTTGACCGGAGCCGACGCGTCGGCGGGATCGTTCAGATTGGCAGCTTCAGGGGTCGGCGCGGGCTGCCGCGCCGGCAGGATGGTGATACCGTTGGCGGGTTCGGCCGTCAGTACCGCTCCTCCTGCCCGCCGTCGCGGTCGCTTTGCAGCGCGCGGATCAGCTCGGCTTCAGCCATGTTCATGTGCTGCGGCTCGGCCAGCAGGGCGACGGTTTCGGCCTCGTCCTCGGCTTCGGTGCGCTCATCAACGCGTTGCAGCGTGGTGATGATGTTCTCTTGCAGCTCGTCCGGGATGACGGTGTCATCGGCCAGTTCGCGCAGGGCGACGACCGGGTTCTTGTCGTTGTCGCGGTCGATCGTCAGGGCGGCGCCGTTGGCGATGTTGCGGGCGCGGTGACCGGCCAGCAGAACCAGACCAAAGCGGTTCGGCACCTTTTCGATGCAATCTTCGACAGTGACGCGGGCCATGAATTTCCTCGGACGCGGGATAGAACCGCGCAAAATATAGATGCGACCCGCTTTGTGCAACGCCACATAGGCGTATTTTGGGCGATCCTAGGGGGTAGGACGGGCGTCGACGCCCACGCTCGCCTCGCGCGCCAGCAACTTGGCGGACTGTCCCGAGACGGGTTCGATCCAGTCCGGCAGGATTTCGGCCAGCGGCCCCACCACGAACAGGCGCTGGTGCGCTCGCGGATGCGGCAGGATCAGCCCGTCCAGATCACCGGTCAGCCGGCCATAGGCGATCAGGTCCAGATCCAGGGTGCGCGGGGCGTTGGCGACCGATCTCTGGCGTCCGAAGGCGTCCTCGATCCGCCCCAGCGCGGCCATCAGGGCGTGGGCGTCGTGCTCAGTCTTCACCAGCACCACGCCGTTCAGGAAGGGCGGATCGGTCGGATCAGGCCAGGCGGCGGACGACCACCACGACGAGCGGGCGACAATGTCGATCCCCTCGCAGCGGAACCGCGCCAGCGCCGCCTCCAGCGCCTCGCGGCAATCGACCCAGGCCCCCTTGTCATTGCAGCCCAGCGCGACGATGACGGCGGAGTCCCTATCAGGCTCTCCGTCTATTTCGACGGAAGGCTGGACGTCCATTTCTGAGGAAACCTTTTCCATGACGCCCAATCCGGCTGATCGCACCGCCCTGTTCATCGACGGAGCCAATCTCTACTCCGCCGCCAAGGCCCTGAACACCGATCTCGACTTCCGCAAGCTGGTCGAGATGTATCGCGCGAAGGGCGATCTGGTTCGCGCCCTCTATTACACGGCGGTCGTCGAGGGCGAGGAGTTCTCCCCCATCAAGCCGCTGGTCGACTGGCTCGACTACAATGGCTTCACCGTCATAACCAAGCCGGTCAAGCGCTTCACCGACGCCCAGGGGCACACCCGGACCAAGGGCAATATGGATATCGAGATCGCGGTCGACATGCTGGAGCTGGCGCCCCGGCTGGACCACATCGTCCTGTTCTCGGGCGACGGCGACTTCCGCCGTCTGGTGCAGGCGGTGCAGGCCAAGGGGGTGAAGGTCACCGTGGTCTCGACCGTGAAGAGCCAACCGCCCCAGATCGCCGATGAACTGCGCCGTCAGGCCGACGCCTTCGTCGATCTGAACGACCTGCTGGGCGAGATCGGTCGCCCTCGGCATTCGGGTGGAGCCCCGCCGCGGGACTGAGGCCCTGTGACCGCGGCGCCACGCGAATCGGGCGCCGCAAAACCGTGATCGTCAGCGGTGGAACGGCGCCCCAGCGGCTACGTTGATCGGACAGCTTTGGAGGCTGTCATGATCAGGGGCAACGGGGTCTTCTCCCCCCGCGAACGGAGAATTGCATTGATCGCCCTGTTGGCCGCCGCGGCGGTTGCGATGGGGAGCGTGGCGATCCAGCCGATGCTCAAGCCGTCGCTCGGTCCGGGCGGCGTCGACGCGTATACGCCGGCGGCGACGCCAGGCGTTCTCGACGCCACGCCGTTCGACGGTTGATCGCGGCGGAGATTGTGGCGGCGCGGCCATAACAAGGGGGAGCGCGCGCCGCCGGACAACCGTCCCCAGGAGGCTGGGATCGGTCGCCTTGAGGCCGAAGACTAGAACACCTGTCGACCGTCTCCGATGCGGCCTCGCACCGCGCGACAACTTGTACCTAACCGCGTTCTTTCATCAGGCGGGCCTTGTCGCGCTGCCAGTCCCGATCGGCGCTGGCCTGACGCTTGTCGTGCAGCTTCTTGCCCTTGGCCAGGGCGATCTCAAGCTTCGCCTTGCCCGCCTCGTTCAGATACAGCCGGACCGGAATGATGGTCTGACCGTCGCGCTGGACCGCGCCGATGAACTTGTCGATCTGCTTGCGGTGCAGCAGCAGCTTCCGGTGCCGCCGAGGCTCGTGGTTGAAGCGGTTGGCCTGCTTGTAGGGCGGGATGTCGGCGTTCACGAGCACGATCTCCCTGCCCTCCACCGCCGCATAGGATTCGGCGATGTTCGCCCGACCGTCGCGCAACGCCTTGATCTCGGTTCCGAGCAGGGCGATGCCCGCCTCGGTGTAGTCCTCGAGGAAGTAGTCGAACTTGGCCCGGCGGTTCTCGGCCAGCACTTTCATTTTCGGCTTTTCAGAAGCCATCAGCCCAATCCTGCGTCCGCCATCGCACGGTCGATTGCGGGTTTTACGGCGTCGGCGGTCGGGGCGAGCGGGAGGCGGACCTCCTCGGTGCAGAACTGCAGACGCGACAGGGCGTATTTGGTGGGCGACGGCGAATTGTCCAGGAACAGGCCCTTGTGCAGCCCGATCAGGCGATCCTGCCACTCGCGCGCGGCGGCGTAGTCGCCGGCCTGCGCCGCATTGTGCAGGGCGACCATGCCTTCGGGCGCGACATTGGACGTGACCGAGATCACCCCCACCCCGCCATGGGCATGATAGCCCAGATAGGACGGGTCATCGCCCGAGATCAGGTCGAACTGGCCATCGATGTTGGCGCGCATCCAGCTGACGCGGGCCAGGTCGCCGGTGGCGTCCTTGATGCCGACGATGTTCGGATGGGCGGCCAGCCGCGCGACCGTCTCATTGGCCAGATCGACGCCGGTGCGGCCCGGGACGTTGTACAGCAGGATCGGCAGCTGGACGGCCTCGGCGATGGCCTCGAAGTGCGCGGCCAGCCCGGCCTGCGACGGCCGATTGTAGTAGGGCGTCACAACCAGGGCGCCGTCGGCGCCGACGGTCTTGGCGTGGCGGACCAGATCGATGGCCTTGTCCGTGGACGACGAACCGGCGCCGGCGATCACACGGACGCGACCGGCTGCGACCTGAACGCACAGTTCGACAACCCGTTGATGCTCCTCAGGATGCAGTGAGGCGCTCTCTCCGGTCGTGCCCATCGGCACAACGCCGTGAACCCCGGCGGCGATCTGGCGTTCGAGCAACCTCGTGAAGGCGGCTTCGTCCACCTTTCCGTCACGAAGTGGTGTGATCAGGGCGGTGATCACGCCCTTGAACAAGGGGGCGGTCATTGAAACGATGGTCCTGCGTGGAATTGGGCGACCCTCGCCCGTAAGCGAAGCGCCGGAGGGTAGGTTGGCGGTTCAAGGACCGCAACCGCGACGAATGGGAATCGGAAACGTAATGATCGCAACCAGTCTCGCGGCCGCCCTGGCCCTGCTCGCCCCCGCGCCCGAGAGCCTTCTGCCGCAGGAAGTCCCCTACTACGCCTCCGCCCCCGCCGGACCGGTCAGCAATCAGCCGCGCACGCTGAATGATCAGGACACCGCCCTCTTCCGTCAGGGACTGGCCGCTGCCCGGGCGCGCGACGTCGCCGGCGCCCGGGCCGCCATGGCCCAGATCAGTGATCCCGCCGCCCGCAAGCTGGTGGAATGGGCCCTGCTGGACACCAGCGCCGACCGGATGTCGTGGGGCGAACTGTCCGACGCCCAAACCCGTTTCGCCGGCTGGCCGCGCAATGGCAGCCGCATGGAGGCCGTCGAGAAGGCGCTGGACCGCTCCTATGCGGGGCCGGATGCGGCCCTGGCCCTGTTCGGGCGGGATGCGCCGACGACCGTGCAGGGCGCCATCGCCCTGGCGGAGGCGCTGGACCAGCGCGGGCGTGGCGATGAGGCGCGCCGTCTGATCAAGGATTGGTGGCGCACCCGTAGCTTCGACGCGGACCAGCAGGCCCGCATCCTGACCCGGTGGGGCTCGACCCTGACGCAGGACGACCACGAGACCCGTTTGAACATGCTGTTGCTGGGGCCGCACGGCCCGGCGACCCGCGCCATGGTCTCCCTGGTCCCGCCCGAGCGGCAGGCCGTGGCCAATGCGGTGATCGCCCTGCGCACCGCCTACAGCCCCGACGCCATCGTCGCCGGCCTGACGCCGACCCAGGCCCAGGAACCGGCCGTGGCGCTGGAGCGGGTTCGAATCCTGCGATCCCAGAACCGGCAGTCCGAAGCCTTCGACGTGCTGCGCTATCTCCCGGCCGCCCCCACATCGACCGACGCCCAGAACACCCTGTGGTCCGAGCGTCGCAACTACTTCCTTGACGCCCTGCAGGCGCGGAACTGGCAGGGCGCCTATGACGCCTTCAACGGCCACGGCTTCCGATCGGGCGACCGCATGGTGGACGCCGAGTTCTTCGCCGGCTGGGTGGCGCTGACCAAGCTGAACGATCCAGCGCTGGCGGCGCGCCACTTCGAGACGCTGCGCGAATCGTCTTCGACCCCGATCACCCAGGGGCGCGCCCTCTACTGGCTGGGTCGCGCCGCTGAGGCGCAGGGCAATGTCCCGGCGGCGGTGGAGTTCTACCGGGCCGGTTCGCGCCATTTCCAGACCTTCTACGGCCAGTTGGCCGCCGAGAAGGCCGGGCTGACCTCGATCACCCTGCCCGCCGATCCCGAACCCTCGGACGCCGATCGCGCCGCCTTCGAGCGCAACGAGGTGGTCCGCGCCTGGCGCATCCTGGGCGAGACGGGCGAGGCCGCCCTGTTCCGCGTCTTCGCCTACCAGTTGGACGACGACGTCCCGACCCCCGAGCAACTGGCCCTGATGATGGATGTCTCGCGCGGCTACGGCGAGGGCTTCACGGCCATGATGATCGGTCGCGCGGCCAGCCAGCGCGGCTATCTGCTGCCCGAGCGCCAGTACCCGATCCGCATGCCGCCGGCCGTGCCGGGCGCCGCGCCGCTGGAGTTCACCCTGGCCATCACGCGTCAGGAATCCAGCTTCGATCCCCGCGCCCGTTCGCACGCCAACGCCCGCGGCATGATGCAATTCCTGCCCGCCACCGGTCGCGGCGTCGCCCGCCAGCTGGGCCTGCCCTTCACCGAAGAGCGGCTCTACGATCCCGACTTCAACATGACGCTGGGCAGCTTCCACCTCGGCGACCTGATGAACAACTTCAACGGTTCGATGCTGCTGACGACCGTGGCTTACAACGCCGGTCCGGCCCGTCCGCCGCAGTGGGTGGCGCGTTGCGGCGATCCGCGCGCGGGCAGCGTGGACCCGGTCGACTTCATTGAGTGCGCGCCCTTCACCGAGACGCGCAACTACATGATGCGGGTCATGGAGAACATGTCGATGTACAAGGCCCGGCTGAACGGCGGGACCGCGCCGCTGAGCCTGTCGCAGGACATTCGTCGTGGCGTGCCGCGCGGGCCGCAGGCCTATACGGCGGTGGCCGGCGAGGAGCCCCTGCGGACGCCCGAAGGTGATCCCGGCGAATAGGCCGGGTTCAGCCCTTCGGCTTGAGCAGGCCCGCGAACAGGCCTTCCAGCAGGGTCGTCACCAGCTGGTCGCGGTCGACCCAGTCGAAATAGGGCTTGGCGATCATCAGCGAGATGACCCCGTGGCCGCCCGCCCAGAAGGCCTGGGCGGCGGTCCGTGCGTCGCCGCGCAGACGCCCGGCGGCTTCTAGCTCGCTGACGACCTGCTGGAAGGTGTCGAACAGCTCGGCGCCCATCTCGCGCGCCGCCGACTGGGGCCCTTCCCGCAGCTCCGCCGGGCGGGTCATGTAGACCAGCCGGTAGGCGTTGGGGTTGGAGAAGCCGAAATCGACGTAGGCCCGCATCATCTCGCGCATGCGCTCTTCGGGCGACCCGGCCTGTTCGATCGCGGCGCGGTTGGAGGCCAGCAGAGACTCGAAAGCCTGCTGGCAGATCTCCTGCAGGATCTCCCCCTTCTCGGAGAAGTGCATGTAGAGGGCGGTCGAGGACAGGCCGACCTCGTCGGCGATCTTGCGGATCGTCGCGCCCTCATAGCCGTGCTCGACAAAGATGCGCTCGGCGGCGGCCAGGATTTCCGCCCGGCGCTCATGGCCTTCGCCCTTGGGCTTGCGGGCGGATCGGGAAGTGACAGGGATGGCGGTCACGCGCGGCTCCGATGGTCTGGGTCCTGAATAGCGGCTTTCGTGGGCGCGCGCCAAGCGGTTGCGGTCAGGGACCTGGTTGCGTTAACCATTCCGTGTGCAATCTTCCTTGAACACTGAAAACGGGAATTCGGGGTGTGAAACCCCCACGGCGGGGCTTTCGCCGGCACTCAGCGCTGCCCGGCGCAGCCTATCCCTGACCCAATGGGCGCTGGTTCTTCTGTGTATGGCGGGCGGGGTCTGGATCCTCGGCCACGCCTCGGCGGAGACCTGGCGAGGGCTGACGGCGGCGACGGGACTGGGCTTCCTGTTCGTCGTGGCCTGGCGGTGTCTGCTGATCGTGGTCGGGCGCCGGAAGGCGACGGAGATCGCCTCCCCCGACCTCTGGCCCCGCTACACGATCCTGGCGGCCCTGCACGACGAGGCGGAGGTGGTCGGGCAACTTATCCAACGGCTTTCAGCCATCGACTATCCCGCCGACCGCCTGCAGGGGATGCTGGTGCTGGAGGCGCATGATCATGCGACGCGTGAGGCCGCGCTGGCGGTGGCGCGTCCAGTGTGGCTGGAGGTCTTTGACGCCCCGCCGGGCAAGCCAGGCACCAAGCCGCGCGCCCTGAACTGCGCCCTGCCCCACGCCACCGGAGACCTGCTGACCGTCTATGACGCCGAGGATGCGCCGGACCCGGGTCAGTTGAAGGAGGCCGCCAGTCGCTTTCTGGCCGATGCGGGTGGACAACTGGCCTGTCTGCAGGCGCCGCTCCGCATCCGTCCGGCGCGCGGTTCGCGCACCCCCTTCATCGACCGGCAGTTCGCCGCCGAATATGCCAGCCTTTTCGAGATCGCCCTGCCCGGCCTGACGCAGATGGGGCTGCCCTTCCCTCTGGGCGGCACCAGCAATCACTTCCGGGTGGATGTGCTGAGAGCCATCGGGGCCTGGGATTCGTGGAATGTGACAGAGGACGCGGACCTCGGCTTCCGGCTGTGGCGCAATGGCTGGCGGATGGGCGTGATCTCGCGGCCGACGTGGGAGACGCCGCCCGGCGACCTGCACGACTGGCTGCCCCAGCGAACCCGTTGGCTGAAGGGCTATATGCAGACCTGGGGCGTGCATACGCGCGACCTGCTCGGGCTGGGGCCGCGCGGCCTGTTCGCTCTGATCATGACGCTGGGCGTCGGCCTGGCCTCGGCGGCGCTGTACGGGCCGACCCTGTGCTGGGTTCTGGCCTCGGTGCTGGTGGCGGGGGCGGCGGGGCTGTGGCCCGAGACATCGAGCCTCGCGCTCAGCGTTCTGGTGCTGGGCGCCGCGGCGGCCTGGCTGTCCTGCATCCTCGGCGCGCGACGGGCGGGCGTGCCCTATGGCCCGTGGGACATGATCGCGGCGCCCGCCTACTGGAGCCTGCTCAGCCTCGCCTTCACCCAGGCCCTGTGGCGGCTGGTGGTCGAACCCTTCGCTTGGGACAAGACCCGGCACAGGCGCGAGGTCCCGGCGGGCGCGGATCACGGCGCGCTGGACGAAACGGGGCCGCACGGCCTATCAGCGGGCCATGTCCCCGCGCCTGAACCCGTCGCCTGAAACGCTCTTCACCCGAGGTTGGGAAGACTACGCCCTGCTGGACAGTGGCAATGGGCTGAAGCTCGAGCGCTACGGCCGCTTCACCGTGGTCCGGCCCGAGCCCCAGTGCTTCTGGGCGCCGCGCGATCCGCAGGCCTTCGAGCGCGCCGACGCGACCTTCGCCCCGCAGGCTCAGGACGAGGATGACGACGGCCGCTGGCGCTTCGCGGGCAAGCCGGTTGAGACCTTCCCGCTGGCCTGGCGCGATGTGCGCTTCACCGGCCGCTTCACCCCCTTCCGCCACCTCGCCTTCTTCCCGGAGCAGGCGGCGAACTGGGAGTGGCTGGATGCGCGCGTCCGCACCCTGAAGCGCCCGAAGGTGCTGAACCTGTTCGGCTATACGGGCGTGGCCTCGCTGGCCTGTTCGGCGGCGGGCGCAGAGGTGACCCACGTCGACGCCTCCAAGAAGTCCGTCGCCTACGCCCGCGAGAACGCCGAGCAGTCGGGGCTGGCCGACCGCCCGATCCGCTGGATCGTCGAGGACTGCCGCAAATATGTGGCGCGTGAGGTGCGTCGGGGCTCCAAGTATGACGGCATCATTCTCGATCCGCCGAAGTACGGGCGCGGGCCGACCGGCGAGGTCTGGCGCCTGTTCGAGGACCTGCCGGGACTGCTCAAGGACTGCGCGGCCCTGCTGTCCGACGACGCCTCCTTCCTGCTGCTGAACGCCTATGCGGCTCGCATCTCGGGCCTGTCGTTGGCCCATCTGATGGCGGAGGCTACGGCGGATCGTGGCGGCGTGATCGACTGGGGCGAATTGGCCCTCGCCGAGCATGGACAGGACGGCCGGGCCATCGGCCTGAGCTTCTTCGCCAGATGGAGCGGCCAATGAGTGACCGCCTGATCACCTCCCTGACCAATGACACGGTCAAGGCCGTGCGCGCCCTGAACATGCGCAAGGAGCGCGAGAACACCGGGCGCTTCCTGGCCGAGGGGCTGAAATTCATCGGTGAGGCGCTGGATCAGGGCCAGACGCCGAAGCTGCTGCTGGTCGGGATGGAGGCGCGCGAGCATCCGCTGCTGGACCGCGCCAAGGCCGAGACCCGCAAGGCCGGCGGCGAGGTAGTGGTGGTCACCCACCCGATCCTCGAGAAAATCAGTCGCCGGGACAATCCGCAGACCGTGCTGGGCGTCTTCGAACAGGTCTATACGCCCCTGTCCGCCATCAACCCGAAGAGCGCGCCCTGCTGGGTGGCGCTGGAGCAGGTGCGGGACCCGGGCAATCTGGGGACCATCATCCGCACCGCCGACGCGGCGGGCTGCGGCGGGGTGATCCTGATCGACGACTGCGTGGACCCCTACTCCACCGAGGCGGTGCGGGCGACCATGGGCTCGGTCTTCGCCGTGGCCATCGCAAAGGCGACGACGGCCGAGTTCATCGCCTGGCGGCAGTCGTGGCCGGGCAGCGTGATCGGGACCCGGCTGGACGCGACCCACGGCTATCGCGACGCCCCGGTCCAGCATCCGGCCCTGATCCTGATGGGCAATGAGCAGGCGGGGCTGACGGACACGCTGGCCGCGGCCTGCGACGTCAACGTCAAGATCCCCATGCGCGGGCGGGCCGACAGCCTGAACCTGGCCATCGCCACCGGCGTGATGGTCTATGCGGTGACCGACGCCGCCTGAAGGTGACGGGAGTTTCACTTGCCGGGACGGTCCGGGCGGTGAAGCTTCGCGGCCATGCGCATCCTCCTGCTCCTCGCCGCCCTCCTGCCCTTCGCGGGCGCCGCTCAGGCCCAGACGGCTGAGCTGCCGCCCGAGGCGTACCGGGCTGACGCCCTGTCCATCGAGGGGCTGATCAACAGCCAGTACGCCTATCCGGAGCGCTTCCCCGGCGGGGTCATGCCCATGAGCGACAGGCTGCGGGCCGAGGCGGCGGCGGTGCACGACCGGTCCAGCCTGCTGCGCTACGCCGGGCACGCGATCACGGCCCTGGCCGACCACCATGCGATCACCGGCAGCGCCTTCAGCGACGATTGGGGGCTGGTCCCCAGCTATTCGGACCTCTGGATTGAGCGGAACGGCGCGGTCTGGCGGATCACCGCCGTGCGGGAGGGCTCTCCGGCGGAGGCGGTGGGCGTCCGGGTCGGCGAGACGCTGGACGCGGTCGGCGGCGTGGCCACGGGCGAGGCGGTGCGGGCCTTCTGGGCTGAGCTGGGACTGGAGTCGGGCGGCGAGCGGGACGGCTATGCGGCGCGGGTGCTGGCGGCGGGGCGGCGGGACCGGGCGCGGGACCTGACCGTTTCCGGACGGCGGCTGAGCCTGCCGAACCTCTATATGGCCTCGACGGACTGTCCGCCGCTGACGGTGAGCGAAGCCGGGGACCGGCTGACGGTTCGGTTTAACGACTCGCTGGGCGACAGCGCGACCATCGCGGCCTTCGATGCGGCCATGGCGCGGGTGCGGCCGGGGCAGACGGTCGTGCTGGACCTGACCGACACCGCCAGCGGGGGCAACACCTCCGTGGCCCGGGCGGTTATGGGCTGGTTCGTCAGCGAGGCCCGGCCCTATCAGGTCCACAACCTGCCAGCCGAGGAACGCGAGACCGGCGTGCCGCGGCAGTGGGTCGAGCAGGTCCTGCCCCGGCCGGGCAAGTGGTTCGGGGGACCAATCGTGGTGCGGGTCGGACGCTGGACCGGCAGCATGGGCGAAGGGCTGGCGGTCGGGATGGATGCGCTGGGCGCGCGGGTCGAGGGCTACCGGATGGCGGGCCTTCTGGGGGCCGTCTACGACCTGCGGCTGGAGCACTCCGGGCTGGTGATCAAGATCCCGGTGGAGCGGCTGTACGCCGTGGACGGGACGCCGAGGGAGGCGTTCGTTCCCAGCCGCTAGAAGCCGCGCCCATCCACTCTTTGTGCTTTCCAATCAAAGGGTTCGAGGTCGGTCAGGGTGCGGATGTTGACCGCGACCATGGGCTGGCCGCTGGGCGTCTTGCCCTCGGCGAAGGCCTGGACGCCGCAGGTGTCGCAGAAGCGGTGCTGGATGTTGTGGGTGTTGAAGGTGTGGGTGCTGAGCGCGCCCTCGCCCGCCGTCAGCCGGAAGGCGTCCGGAGCGAAGAAGTTCAGCACCAGCCCCTTGCGGCAGCAGTGCGAGCAGTTTCACTCGACGAGGCCCTGAAGGTCGGTATCGACCTCATAGGCGACGGCGCCGCAGTGGCAGGAGCCTTGATGGGGCTGGACCTCGGTCATCGCGCTCACTCCGTCGGCAGGGTGTAGTCGAGGACGTAGCGGTGCTCGCCGTCCGCGATGGTGAGGTGGAAGACGCCGGTCAGGCCCTCAAGTTCGCCCGTGCCGGATCCGGGCACGACCGTGATCAGGAGGTCCTGCGCGCCGCCATCCATGAGGCCCCGGTGAACCAGCATGAAGGTCCCGGTCCGGCCATCGATGGCGCCGCGCACCCGCTCCATGGCGACGTAGGCGCCGGACTGGCCGGGAGCCATGGTGGCCAGCATCTCGCCCTCCCCGGTTCCGGCGATCCCGCCGTGGAAAGTCTTGGCCAGGGTCATGCGGCCGGGCACGTCAGGCGCGGCGCCCTCGGCGGGGGCGACCGGGGTGATGGAGACGGTGAACGTCCCGCTGGCCTGATGGGACACAGCAGCCTCCTGTGGCGTGAGAGCGAGGGTGATGGCGGCGAGGACGGGCGCGAGCATCACGCGTCCTCGAGATAGCTGACGCCCGGAGCGGACTTCAGGGCGCCGCGCAGGAGGCCGTCGAGGCGATAGCGGCCGGGCAACTTCATCTCGACCTCGCGACGGCCGTCGAGGGAGGCGACGAGGAAGACCTCCCCGCCCTTGCCGCCCCCGGCGGCGGCGCGCTCCAACCGGGTGCGCAGGGCCTCGGCGTCGGTGGCCCGGGCCGAGACGTGGATGCGCAGACCCATCTGGCCGTCGTCGATGAGCGTATCGAGACGGCTGGCGTCATCGCCGAAGAAGCGCACCTCGCCGTCCGAGCTCTTGGCCCGCACCTTGACCATGACCGAGGCGCCCGTCTCCAGCACGTCACGGCATTTGCGCAGCTGTTCGGGCGGGAACAGGCATTCGAACTCGCCGGTCGGGTCCGAGAAGGTGACGAAGGCGAATTTCTCGCCGGTCTTGGCGCTGGCCCGCTCCTGACGGCGGCGGACCACGCCGGCCATCATGAAGGCCTCGTGGCCGCTTTCGGCCAGGGCGGTGGCCTCGGCGACGAAGGTGACGCGCTTGCGCTTCAGCGCCGGGGCCATGTCCTCCAGCGGGTGGCCGGACAGGTAGAAGCCGACGGCGGCCAGTTCCTGGTCCAGCTTCTCCGGCCCGACCCAGGGCTCGGTCGGAGACAGGCGCGGACGGCCCGCGGCGACCTGATCGCCGCCGAACAGCGAGACCTGGGACGAGGCGCGCTCGGCGGCCACGCTCTGGCTGTAGGCGATCAGTTTGTCGGCCTGTTCGAACAGCTGGCGGCGGTTGGTGTGGAAGCTGTCGAAGGCGCCGGCGCGGGCCAGATTCTCCAGCGCGCGCTTGTTGACGAATTTCGGATCGACCCGTTCGAGGAAGTCGAAGATGTCGCTGAACGGCCCGCCCGCCTCGCGCACCTCGACGAGGTGCTTCATGGCCTCAAGGCCTACGTTGCGGATGGCGCCCAGGGCGTAGAGGACGGCGCCCTCGGGCCCATCCTTGCCCTCGCGCCATTCGACGTCGAAGTCGGCCGAGGAGCGGTTGACATCCGGGGCCTTCACCGGGACCTCGAAGCGGCGGCAATCCTGATAAAAAACAGCCAGTTTGTCGGTGTTGCTGAGATCGAGGCTCATCGAGGCGGCGAAGAATTCGACCGGATGGTTGGCCTTGAGCCAGCCCGTCTGGAAGGAGATCAGGGCGTAGGCGGCGGCGTGCGACTTGTTGAAGCCGTAGCCGGCGAACTTGGCCACCAGATCGAAGATGCCGCCCGACTGGGATTCCGAAACCCCCTTCTCGGCCGCGCCCTTGACGAAGCGGAGGCGCTGGAAATCCATCTCCTCCTTCTTCTTCTTGCCCATGGCTCGGCGCAGCAGGTCGGCCTCGCCGAGCGAGTAGCCGGCCAGGATCTGGGCGATCTTCATCACCTGTTCCTGGTAGATGATGACGCCGTAGGTCTCGGTCAGTGTCTCCTTCAGCGTGTCGTGGAGATAGTCGACCTCGGCGCGGCCGAACTTCCGGTCGATGTAGGTGTCGATCATCTCCATCGGCCCGGGCCGGTAGAGGGAGATCAGGGCGGTGATCTCTTCAATCGACCCGCAGCGCATCTTGCGCAGGGTGTCGCGCATGCCCTGGGATTCCAGCTGGAACACCCCGACCGTCTGGCCCGAGGCCATCAGCTCATAGGTCTTGGCGTCATCCAGCGGCAGCTGGTTCCAGGTCGGGGCCAGGCCGCGCCGGGACAGGTAGCCGTGCGCGCGGTCCAGGGTGGTCAGGGTCTTCAGGCCGAGGAAGTCGAACTTCACCAGACCCGCTGGCTCGACCCATTTCATGTTGAACTGGGTGGCCGGGATGTCCGAGCGCGGGTCCTGATAGAGGGGCACCAGCTCGGTCAGGGGGCGGTCGCCGATGACGATGCCGGCGGCGTGGGTGGAGGCGTTGCGGTACAGTCCCTCCAGCTCCAGCGCCGTCTCCAGCAGATTGCGCACCGCCGGTTCGGCGTCGCGGGCCTCCTTCAGGCGCGGCTCCAGCTCGATGGCCTGGGCCAGGGTGACCGGATTGGCCGGGTTGTTCGGCACCATCTTGCAGAGACGGTCGACCTGGCCGAGCGGCATCTGCAGCACGCGGCCGACGTCGCGCAGCACGGCGCGGGCCTGCAGGGTGCCGAAGGTGATGATCTGGGCGACCCGGTCCTTGCCGTAGTGCTGCTGGACATAGGTGATGACCTCTTCACGCCGCTCCTGACAGAAGTCGATGTCGAAGTCGGGCATGGAGACGCGTTCCGGGTTCAGGAAGCGCTCGAACAGCAGGCCGAACCGCAGGGGGTCCAGATCGGTGATGGTCAGGGCCCAGGCGACCAGCGAACCGGCGCCGGAACCCCGCCCCGGCCCGACCGGGATGTCATGGTTCTTGGCCCATTTGATGAAGTCCGACACGATCAGGAAGTAGCCGGGGAAGCCCATCTGGGTGATGATCCCGACCTCCCATTCGAGGCGGTCCCAATACTCCTGCTCGGGCACGGCAGGGGTGACTTCGGTCAGGCGGACCCTCAACCCCTCGCGCGCCTGATGGGCCAGTTCGTCAGGTTCCGAGCGACCGGCGCCGGTGTCGAACCGAGGCAGGATCGGCGCGTGGGTCTTGACCAGGAAGGCGCAGCGGCGGGCGATGTCGATGGTGGTGTCGCAGGCCTCGGGCAGGTCGGCGAACAGCTCGCGCATGGCGGCGGGGGTCTTGAACCAGTGCTCGCCGGTGACGCGGCGGCGATCTTCCTGACCGGTGAAGGCGCCGTCGGCGATGCACAGCAGGGCGTCGTGGGACTTCGCCTGCGAGGCCTTGGCATAATAGACGTCATTGGTGGCGACCAGCGGGACGTCGTTCTCATAGGCCCAGGCGACGAGATCGCGCTCGGCCTGGGCCTCCATCGGCAGGCCGTGCCGCTGGAGCTCGACGTACATCCGGTCGCCGAAGGTGGCGAACATCTCGTTCAGCGCCGCGTCGCCGTCGCGGATCTTGCCCTGCACATAGAGGGGATTGATCGGGCCGTCGGGGCCGCCGGTCAGCAGCAGCAGGCCTTCGGAATGCTCGACGACGGTGTTCCATGGCACGCCCGGCTCGTCGGTCGGGGCGATGTCGAGGTAGGCCGAGGACGACAGCTTGCAGAGGTTGAGCCAGCCGGTCTCGTTCTGGACGATCAGGACGACGGTCGGGACCTTGGTCCAGCGGTCGGTCCCCTGCCCGCCGATGCCGGTGACCGGCAGGGCGCAGGCGACGATGGGCTGAACGCCCGCATCCTTGGCGGCCTGGCTGAACTCCAGCGCGCCGAACAGGTTGGCGCGGTCGGCCACGGCGACGGCGGGCATGCCGTTGTCCGCCGCCATCTTGGGGATCTTGCCCGCCTTGATCGCGCCTTCCAGCAGCGAATAGGCCGAGCGGACCCGCAGGTGGATGAAGCCCTGACTGTTCAACGCCTCGCTCACCGCGCCGTCACTCCGTTCGTCCGCCATCCGGTCATGGTGAACCGAGTCTCACATCCGGCCCGCCGGAAACACCGCAAACCGACGCGGGGCCTCATGCGGCGGGGGATGGTTTGTGGACCGACGCTGGGCGGACCCGCCGTGCCGTCCGAATGCGCACTCAATTATTTTTTGAGTGCACTTTAGTGGCCTTTTCGATCAGGCCCCCGGCAGAAGCAGGGCCGCCTGCCACACCATCAGAACGAAACCGGCGCACGCCGCCAGCGACAGAGATTCCCGAACCCAACGCGCCATGAGACTGCTCCCGGAGTGATGTTCCGGGTCTGTTCTATGTTCTCATTATGTTCGCGTCAAGGGGCGTGGTCAGTTCCGATTGTTTCCGAAGGCGCCGCGCGTGAGCAGGATGGTCTTCCAGAAACCCTCGCGATCCAGAATGATCTGATCGGGTGTGGCAACCGGACGGTGCTCGAGAAGGGCGAACCGGAAGGCCTTGCGGACATAGTCGAGGTCCGGGTTCGTTACGAGCTGGCGAAGCTCTGCGTTGTTGCCGTGCCCGGTTGCGGCGTACTCACACCATCGCGACCAGATGCCGCCCTGCCCGTACGCCGAGCCGACGTAGCGCTTTCCCGTCAGAATGTCGGAGATCAGGTAGATGCCCTTGATGCTGGTGAGCGCCGCCATCCAATCAGCCCGTCCCGTACGCGCCAGATTCTCAAGCTCGGCGAAGGACAGGTCGATGCCGTCGAAGCCCGGGAAGGCGCGACCGTTGTAGGGTTCCGCCAGCAACTCGGACACCTGCAAGAGCGGGTAGTGGTTTTCAAAATTCAGCCGGACAGAGCGGTCACGGTAAGGGTGTCTGATTTTCAACCGGCCGATGAAGGCGGCTCCCTCGGCGGAGCGCGAAACCACATACTGGTCAGGCTTGCGGTCAAGAACATCGAAGATGCCCGTGAACAGCCAGATGTCCGGCTCATGATAGAAGCGGGCGAGCGAGAAGACGCGAGGGCGATTGAACTCGTCCCGGGCTGGTCTGTATTCCTGCCATGTCTGGTAGTCCGCTGGGCTGTTCACCCAGACGTCCAGCGGCTCATGCTGTCGGTTCCACCGCGAGAAGTGGATCTTGAAGTCGGATGGTGTAGCCAGCCGCCAGATATCGGACAGAAGGATGGGAGGCTCGCCCCCCATCAGTAGGCGTGCGCTTCCGCCGGGCGCTCTTCCAGGTGCCCGTCCTTGATGGCGAAGACGCGGTCCATGTGGCCGGCCAGTTCCATGTTGTGGGTGGCGATCAGGGCGGCGACGCCGGTCTGTTTGACGACGTCGTGCAGGGCTTCGAACACCGTCTGGCTGGTGCCCGGGTCGAGGTTGCCGGTGGGCTCGTCGGCCAGCAGGAGGCGCGGACGGTTGGCCAGGGCGCGGGCCACGGCGACGCGCTGACGCTCGCCGCCCGACATCTGGGACGGCTGGTGGGTCAGGCGGTCGGCGAGGCCCAGGGCGCTGAGCAGGTCCTCGGCGCGGGCGCGGGCGGCGGCCAGCTTGTGACCGGCGATGCGCAGCGGCAGGGCCACGTTATCGCGGGCGTCGAACTCGGGCAGCAGGTGGTGGAACTGGTAGACGAAGCCGATGCGGTCCAGCCGGATGCGGGTGCGGTCGTGGTCGCTGAGGGCGGCGACGGCCTCCCCGTCGATGCGGACCTCGCCCTCGGTCGGATGCTCCAGCAGGCCCGCCGCGTGGAGCAGCGACGACTTGCCCGAGCCGGACGGGCCGATCAGGCCGACGATCTCGCCGGGCATGATGTCGAGATTGACCCCGCGCAGGACGGTCAGGCCGCCGGTCGCGGTGTCATAGGTGCGGGTCAGGTTCCGCACCGAGAGGACGGGAGCCACGCTGGACTTACTCATAGCGGAGGGCCTCGACCGGATCGAGCTTGGCGGCCTGCCAGGACGGGATGAGCCCGGCGACGCAGCTCATGAAGAAGGACCAGACGGTGACCCAGAAGACATCGACCGGATCGACCAGGGCCGGCACGGCGTCCAGCATGTAGACGTCGGCGTTGAACAGCTCGGTCTGGAAGACCCACTCCAGGAAGTGCTGGATGGAGCCGATGTTGAGGCAGAACAGCAGGCCCAGGACCAGGCCGGTCACGGTGCCCGCGACGCCGATCATGGCGCCGGCCATGAAGAAGATGCGCAGCATGGACGACTGGCTGGCGCCGACGGTGCGCAGGATGGCGATGTCCTTGGTCTTGTTCTTCACCAGCATGACGATGCCGGAGATGATGTTCAGCGCCGCGATGGCGACGACGAGGCCGAGAATGATGCTCATGGCCACGCGCTCGACCTTGAGCGCGCCCCAGAAGGCGGCCAGGCGGTCGCGCCAGTCGCTGACCAGGGCGCTGGGGCCGGCGGCGCGCTGGACCGGCATGCGCAGGGCCTCGACGCGATCAGGCTGTTCGACCTTGAGCTCGATGACGTCCCAGCGGCCTTCCTTGCCGTAGAAGAGCTGGGCCTGCTCGATGGGCATGAAGATGAAGGCCTGGTCGAAATCGGCGGTGCCCGAGCTGAACACGCCGCCGACGCGGTAGGTCTTCTCCAGCCCGCCCAGGCTGCCGAAGGCGCTGGAGGCGCCGGTCGGGGAATAGAGGGTGATGGGGTCGCCGACGCGCAGGCCCAGCCCCTCGGCCAGCGCCTTGCCGATCAGGACGTTGTCGCCGCCCCATTCCCCGGCGCCGAACCGCTGGCGGGCCGCGTCGTCGAGGCTGGCGTTGACGTATTCCATCGAGGCCAGGTCGGCGCGCGAGATGCCGCGCACGATGGCGCCCGTGGTCGCGCCGCCCGCGCGGACGATGCTCTGGTCATTGGTCATGGGGGTGACCCAGGTCACGCCCGGCACGGCCTTGATCCGGGCCACGGCGGCGTCGCGCTCGGGCGACTGCAGCAGGTCGCCGGAGACGTACATGTGGCCGTTGAAGGACAGCATCCGGTCCAGCAGCGTCGCGCGGAAGCCGGCCATGATGCTCATCACCGTGATCAGCGCCAGCACGGCCAGGGCGATGGCCACATAGGAGATGATGGCGATCAGGGCGATGCCGCCTTCCTTGCGCTTGGCGCGGAGGTAGCGGACCGCCAGCCCGATCTCCCAGGCGGAGAAGGGACCGGCGGGCTTCGTCGGCTTCACGGCCGGCGCGGCGTCAGTCATCCGATGAGCCTCGAGATCGCTTCGTCCAGCGGCAGGGTGAATTTCTCGCCGGTGGCGCGGCGCTTCAGCTCGACCACGCCGTCCGCCAGACCCTTGGGCCCGATGGTGAGCTGCCACGGAATGCCGATCAGGTCGGCGGTGGCGAACTTGCCGCCCGGACGCTCGTCGGTGTCGTCATAGAGCACGTCCTTGCCAGCGGCCTCGAGACGGTGAACCGCCTCTTCGCAGGCGGTCGAGACGGCTTCGTCGCTGGCGCGCAGGTTGATGACGACCACGTCGAACGGGGCCACAGCGTCCGGCCAGATGATGCCGCCGGCGTCATGGCTGGCCTCGATGATGGCGCCCAGCAGGCGCGACACGCCGACGCCGTAGGAGCCCATGTGGACCTCGGTGTCCTGACCGTCCGGACCGGCGACCCTAGCCTTCATTGGGGCCGAGTATTTGGTGCCGAAATAGAAGATGTGGCCGACCTCGATGCCGCGGGCCGACAGGCGGTCGCCCTCGGCGGTCTGGGCTTCGAACTTCGCCGCGTCGTGCATTTCCTCGGTGGCGGCGTACAGGGCGGTGCGCTCGTCGAAGACGGCCTGCACGGCCTCGGGGCTGAAGTCGTGACCCGGAGCGGGCATCTCGACCAGCTTGCGGTCGCAGAAGACCTCGCTCTCGCCGGTCTCGGCCAGAACGATGAACTCGTGGCTGAGGTCGCCGCCGATGGGGCCGGTGTCGGCGCGCATCGGAACCGCCTTTAGCCCGATGCGGGCGAAGGTGTTCAGATAGGCGGTGAACATGCGGTTGTAGGCGACGCGGGCCGAGGCCTCGTCCAGATCGAAGGAATAGGCGTCCTTCATCAGGAACTCGCGGCCGCGCATTACGCCGAAGCGCGGGCGGCGCTCGTCGCGGAACTTCCACTGGATGTGGAAGAGGTTCAGCGGCAGGGCTTTGTAGGACTTCACGAAGCCGCGGAAGATGTCGGTGATCATCTCCTCGTTGGTGGGGCCGTACAGCAGTTCGCGCTCGTGGCGGTCGGTGATGCGCAGCATCTCCGGGCCGTAGGCGTCGTAGCGGCCCGACTCGCGCCACAGGTCCGCCAGCTGGAGGGTCGGCATCAGCAGCTCGACCGCCCCTGCCCGCACCTGCTCTTCACGGACGATCTGCTCGATCTTGCGCAGCACCCGCAGGCCCAGCGGCAGCCAGGCGTAGATGCCCGCCGCTTCCTGCTTGATCAGGCCGGCGCGCAGCATCAGCTGGTGGGAGACGATCTGGGCGTCCGAAGGCGCCTCTTTCAGCGTGGGCAGGAAGTAGCGCGACAGGCGCATGGTGGGGAATCCGCGAGTTAAGCTTGAACAGGAGCTTTAGCCGGGAGGACGGGGCGAAAGCTAGGCGGTGGATGAGGGATTGGGGACTAGGGATTAGGGATTAGGGGCGCGAAGACGCGCCAACGCCTGATCACCGTCTCAGAAAATCCTAATCCCTAGTCCCTGTTCCCTAGTCCCTAAGGATGTGGCAGCCCGATGCCGTAGCGCGCCGCCAGATAGGGGGCGATGGCGTGGTCCTGCAGGAAGCGGCGGCCGGTGGCGGCGCTGGTCGGGGCGTCGGGCCAGTCCAAGGTTCCGTCCAGCACCAGCAGCGGGCAGCTCTGATGGTCCTCGCCGACCTCGGCGATGACAGGGGGGCGCGGGCGCGGGTGATCGAGGTAGGTGATCAGGAGTTGCTCGCGCAGCGCCGGATAGAAGGACAGTATGCCCTCCACGAAGGCGCCCGCCGGGCAGAACCAGGGGCCGCCGGCGTCATCATGCCAGTCGGGGTTCAGGAGGTAGAGTCGGTCGGTCATGCGCCTGCGGCCTAGACCGGCGGGGCCAGCGGCGGCAGGGGCATCCAGCCGAAGAAGACCATGATCATGATGACCAGCCAGACGAGGGCCGAGACCCAGGTGGTGGTGATGAATTTCTTCTTCAGGTGCGGGTTCTCCGGCGCGCCCCACTGGGCGCCGTCGGTCGGCCTGGCCTGGCCCTGCTGATTCATGCCGATCGGCAGGACAGCGAACAGCACCGTCCACCAGACGACGATGTAGATGGCGAACATGGTCAGCGGACCGATGGGCATCAGGACGAACTCCGCGCCGGAATGGGCCCCTTGGCTTTAGCGGGTGTCGCGGGCCGGGAGAAGGCGCGGCGGATGTCGCAGCGACAGGCTGACGAAATACCCGTTCGCGAAATCGCGAACCAAATCCCGAAACGGCGACAGCGTCGCGGCATGTGACCTCCGGGCCAGCCACCTTGCGCGAGGTTCGCTGAACGGGACGCACATTCTGTCTGAACGGCGGACCGACCGATGACTGTTCAACGCCCGAGTTGCGAATGCCCGGCCATTTCCACCCATGCGGCCCGCTTCCGCCGCCTGCCCAGAAAAGACATATTGGAATCGCGTATAACGGTCCATCCGAGGCTCGACCGGGAACCGTCGTCCATGACCACAGACAGCGTCGTCCAGTCCTTGGGCGGGTCCTCGACCGGCCTGTTCGGCATCGGGCGGGCGACCCTGAGGCGGCTGGCGGTGCGTGCCGCCCTGGCCCTGGCCTTCGGGGTGGCGCTGGCGCTGCTGGAGCCCTTCGGCCTGGGCGAGGATCAGGTGCTGTTCCGGCTGGGCTTCTGGACCGCGATGATGGCGGTCTGGTTCCTGTTGTTCAGCGCGATCGATCTGGCCGCCAGCCGGATCCGGCAGGTGGATGCGCTTCATCCGCTGGGGCGTTTCCTTCTGATCGCGGGGCTGGCCGCCGTGCCCATGATGGTGATCAGCCAGTCGGCGACGCCCGAGGGCTTCGTCCTGGATCCGCTGGAGATCGTCGAGGGGCTGGGTCAGGTCACCCTGATCGCCGGCGCCTTCGAGGGGCTGACGGCGATGATCTTCGCCCGCTGGTTCGACCCCACCCCGCACGGGACCACCCTGTTCGCGCCCGTGTCGAACGCCGCCCCGGAGCCGTCGAAGGAGGCGCTGCCGCCGCTGGTGCAGCGACTGCCGTTTGGGGTGCGCGGGCCGGTGATCTGCCTGCAGATGGAGGACCACTACGTCCGGATTCACACCACGCGCGGCTCGGGTCTGGTGCTGATGCGCCTGTCGGACGCCATCGCCGAGCTCCAGGCCACGCCGGGCCTGCGGGTTCACCGGTCATGGTGGATCGCCACCGAGGCCGTGCGGGCCATCGACCGGTCGCCCCGCGCGGTGAAGGTGCATCTGGCCAACGGCGTGATCGCGCCGGTGTCGCGCCCCTATATGCAGGCCCTGTTCGCTGCCGCAGACGTCTGATCGCGTCCGATCCCTGAGGGCGGCGCCGCCTTCATCCCCCTTCCCTCCCTACACCCCTCGCCGATCGGGCCCCCCGCGCCCGCTCGCGACCGCCTGCGCGCGGGAACCCAAGGACTTCCTCGATGTACGCCCACCTTCCCGACCTGCGCGCGGTCCAGCGCCGCCGGAAATATGTCGTCGCCGCCGGTCTGGCCCTGCTGATGGGGCTGGTCGCCACGACCGGCGCCGCCCTGCCCGCAGAGGCCGCCCTGCGCGAGATGATCGAAGGCGTCGGCCTGCTGATGATCGGGGTGGCCATCATCGGCCGGGCCTGGTGCTCCCTCTATATCGGCGGCCGCAAGACCCATGAGTTGGTGCAGGACGGCCCCTATGCCCTGAGCCGCAACCCGCTCTACATCTTCAGCTTCATCGGCGCCTTCGGCGTGGGCGCCCAGACAGGCAGCCTGACGCTGGCCGTGGTGTTCACGGCGGCGGCGGTGGGCATCTTCCTGCCGGTGATCGGGCGCGAGGAGCAGTTCCTGGCCCAGGCCTTTCCGGACAGCTATCCCGACTATGTCCGGCGCACGCCCCGACTGATCCCGGACTTTGGTCTGTGGCGGCCCAGCGAGGCGCTGATGGTGCACCCCGGCTTCTTCCTGCGCACCCTGGCCGACGGCCTGCCCTTCCTCGTCGCCTGGCCGCTGTTCGAACTGATCGCCCATTGGCAGGACAGCGGGCTGGGGCCGCTGCTGCGCCTGCCCTGAAACAGAAAGGGCGTCGCAGCCGAAGCCGCGACGCCCTCCCGTTCAGGTCCTGCGACCGGTCCTACTGTTGGAGCGGGAACGGGTCGGTCGGGTTGGGCCGGGTCGGCATGGGCATGCGCGGCAGCGGCTCGTCCGAGTTGGCGGCGTTCAGCAGGAAGGTCGCCAGAATGACCGCGGCCTGACGCAGATCCTCGGCGCGCATGTGGTCATAGGTGTCGATCGAGGTGTGGTGCAGGCGCGCGCCGTAGTCGAGCGGGTCCTGGATGAACTGGAAGCCCGGGACGCCGACGGTCTGCATATAGACGTGGTCGGTCGCGCCCGAGGTGCGCATCGACACCGTGGTGGCGCCCATGGCGTTGAACGGACGCAGCCACTCCTGGAAGATCGGGGCGGCGGCGACATTGCCCTCGGCGTTGATGCCGCGGATCTTGCCCGAGCCGTTGTCCAGGTTGAAGTAGGCGACCAGCGAGCCGTGGCCCTCGCGCGGCTGGATCGGCCAGCGCTGGCGCCAGGTGCGGTTGTTCGGCAGGGCGTCCAGGGTCGCGTCGCCGACCGGGGCGCGAGTGGCCAGATACTTGTCGACATAGGCGAGCGAGCCCCACAGCCCCTGCTCCTCCCCGCTCCACAGGGCGAAGCGGATGGTGCGCTTGGGACGGACGTTCATGGCGCGCAGGATGCGGGCGGCCTCCATGACCACGGCGCTGCCCGCGGCGTTGTCGACGGCGCCGTCAGCGGCGGCCCAACTGTCCAGGTGGGCGCCGGCCATGACGTATTCGCCCGAGCGGCTGGTTCCCTGGATGTCGGCGAGGACGTTGTAGCCGTTGGTGTCCTGCTCGTGGAACTGGACCTCGCTCATCAGCTCCAGCGAGGGCTTGGCGTCCTCGGTCTGGGCCAGACGGGCGAGACGCCGGTAGTCCTCGGCGGCCATTTCCATGCCCGGCGTCTTGCGCTGGTCGTCCATGCGGTAGCCGGTGCCGTTGCCGTGCAGCAGGCCGCCGTCACGCTGGGACATGCGGACCCAGGCCAGGGCGCCTTCTTCCTGCAGGAAGGCGTCCATCTGACGGGCGAAGTCGGGCGCGCGCAGGCTCTCGACCGACGAGGCCGGGATGTTGGGGATGTTGTAGACGTTGCCCGCGTTCTCGAGGTCTTCCTCGGTCAGGCGACGGAAGGCCGGATCTGTCGGCTCGGAACCGGCGGTCGGGCGCGAGACCAGAACGATCTTGCCCGCCAGCTTGCCCCGATATTTGGCGAAGTCGGCGGCGCTGGTCATCGGGGCGACGATCACCTCGCCCGAGACGACGCCGTTGGTCGACGGGGTCCAGGCGATGGGGATGGCGCGCAGGTCGAGCGGACGCGGGGCGGTCATGCGGGCGCTGGAGCGGACGACCGACCAGCCGCGGCCGAAGTCGAACGGATCGGCGCGGACATTGGTCAGACCCCAGTCGCGGAAGCGCTGCTGGGTCCAGGCCTCGGCCTGACGCATCTGGGGCGAGTTGGTCATGCGGCCGCCGATCCGATCGGTCAGGTAGCCGGCGGTGCTCATCACCTCGCTGTGGTTGAAGCCCTGATCGATGATGCCGTTGATGGCGACCAGATCAGGCGACTGGGCCAGAGCGGGCGTGGCGAACGGAACGGCCGTCAGCGCGATGGCGGTGGCGGACAACAAGGCGGCAAGACGCATGGAAACTCCCCTGAATCACTAACGGCGGCGATAGGACCCCAAGCCTGACCGTTGTGCAAAGGAAGAACGTACGAACCGTGTCAGTCCGTCGCCGCGTTGGGATCAATCGCCTCCTCGACCAGCCGTCGCCAGACGGGGTCGGTGTCGTCGACCAGGTCGCAGTCCTCCATCAGGGCCACCGCCGCCCCGCCGTCGGGCAGGATCAGGCCCAGCACGTCCATCTCGTCGCCCTCGGGGCCGATGTGGCTCTCGGCCTGCACGGCCACGGCGGCCTGCTCGCCGTCGGCCTCCCACCAGATCACCGGCTGGGGCAGGTCCATGTCGATCAGGCGCGGATCGGCGGTGTCGCTGAGCGCGAAGACAGCCTTCCTGGCCTGGACGTCGTCGAGCGTGGCGATGCGCCCGGTGAAGGCGGTCAGCCGCGACCAGTCCTCGGCGTCATAGCCGCCGCCGTCGTCGGAAAATTCGAGGTCGTCCGTCATGGTGTGCTCATCCCCGCGAAGCGGGATTCGGTTTGGTCCGGACAGTTTGAAGCAGGTTCATCACGACAAACACGATGAAATCACAACGGACAACACGGGACCTGTGCTCCGAGACCATCGTGTTCGTTGTGTCTCGCTGTGGTCGTTGTGATGAACTTCGACGCCCTTAAGGGCTGATCGCGCTTCGCGCCCACGAAAAAGGCCGGCGCCCTTGCGAGCGCCGGCCTTTATTTCAGTCCCGAGGGACGAACGGCTTAGTTGCCGCCCATCATCGAGGCGACTTCCGAAGCGAAGTCCGGGCCTTCGACCTTCTCGACGCCTTCGCCCAGGGCGAGGCGGACGAAGCCTGCCAGGTGCAGGCCGGGGGCGCCCAGTTCCTTGCCGGTTTCGGCGACCAACTGCTCGATGGTCACGTCCGGGTTCATGACGAACGGCTGCTTGGTCAGCACGACGTCCTTCTGGAACTTGTTGATCTGACCTTCCACGATCTTCTCGATCATGTTTTCCGGGCGGCCTTCTTCCTTGGCCTTTTCGATCAGAACGGCGCGTTCCTTCTCGATGGCGGCCGGGTCGAGGTCGTCGGTGTTCAGCGACAGCGGGGCGGTCGCGGCGACGTGCATGGCGATCTTGCGGCCCAGTTCACGCAGGGCGGCCTTGTCGCCGCCGCCGTGCAGGGCGACCAGAACGCCGATGCGGCCGACGCTCGGCGACACCGCGTTGTGGACGTAGGAGGCGACAACGCCTTCTTCGACCGACAGGCGGGCGGCGCGACGCAGCTGCATGTTCTCGCCGATGGTGGCGATCAGGTTGGTGACCTCGTCCTGGACGGTCTTGCCGTTTTCCAGTTCAGCGCCGTGCAGGCCTTCGACCGTGGCGTGCTCGAGGCCCAGCTGGGCGAACGACTTGGCGGCGTTCTGGAACAGCTCGTTGCGGGCGACGAAGTCGGTTTCAGCGTTGAACTCGATGGCGGCTCCGATTTCACCGGCTCCGACTTCCTTCGAGGCGACGGCGACCAGGCCTTCAGCGGCGACGCGGTCAGCCTTCTTGGCGGCCTTGGACAGACCCTTGGCGCGCAGCCAGTCGATCGCGGCGTTGATGTCGCCGTCGGTCTCTTGCAGGGCCTTCTTGCAGTCCATCATGCCCACGCCCGACTTGGCGCGCAGTTCCATGACGAGGGCGGCGGTGATCTCAGCCATTGTGTAGCTCCTAGGTATTCGAATGCGGTAACGGCCCGGCTGATAGCCGGGCCGTATGTCAGTTAGACGTACGGCCTTCAGGTCGAAGGCCGTGAGACGGTCCTCAGACCGCGGCCTTGTCTTCTTCGGTCGCAGCCGGTTCAGCGGCGGCTTCCAGCTCGGCGGCGACGGCTTCCGTGCCGGCCGGAGCGGCTTCAGCGGCGACCGGGGCCGAGGCCTCGCGCAGCATGGGCTCGTCCGGGTTGATCGCGGCGCCCAGGTCGACGCCAGCAGCGCCGGCGCCGGCGGCCAGGCCGTCGAGGACGGCGTCGGCGATCAGGTCGCAGTAAGTCTGGATGGCGCGGGCGGCGTCGTCGTTGCCCGGGACCGGGTAGGTGATGCCGTCCGGATCCGAGTTGGTGTCCAGGATCGCGATGATCGGGATGTTCAGCTTGCGGGCTTCCTGGATCGCGATCGCTTCCTTGTTGGTGTCGATCACGAACATGATGTCGGGGATGCCGCCCATGTCCTTGATGCCGCCCAGCGAGGCGTCCAGCTTGTCACGCTCGCGCTGCAGGCTCAGCAGCTCGCGCTTGACGCGGCCTTCACCGCCGGACTCCAGCAGGGCGTCCAGTTCGCGCAGACGGGCGATCGAACCCGAAACGGTCTTCCAGTTGGTCAGCGTGCCGCCGAGCCAACGGTTGTTCATGTAGTACTGGGCGCAGCGCTTGGCGGCTTCGGCCACCGGGTCCGAAGCCTGGCGCTTGGTGCCGACGAACAGGACGCGACCGCCCTTGGCGGCGACTTCGCGCACGGCGACCAGGGCCTGGTGCAGCAGCGGCATCGTCTGCGACAGGTCGATGATGTGGATGTTCGAGCGGGCGCCGAAGATGTAGCGGTCCATCTTCGGGTTCCAGCGGTGCGTCTGGTGACCGAAGTGAGCGCCGGCTTCGAGCAGCGAACGCATGGAGAATTCAGGCAGAGCCATGATCGGTAGTGTCCTTTTTCCGATAGACGTTGCGTGGGCGTTTTAAAGATCCGGCTGGACCCTCGGAATGGCGCCATCGGGGATGTCTCCCCCGGCGATGCCACGCCCACGTGCGAAGTGCGCGGGCCAAATAGGCGGAACGGCCTGAAATAGCAAGCCTGACGGCGTCTTCCGCTCGCCGCACTCGCATATCGCTGGTATGGTGAATGCGGAGGTGGGGCTCATGACATACCGAAGCTGGCTGGGCGTGGGGGCGACGATCGCCTTCGCCGCCATCGCGGGCGTGACGACGTCGCAGCAGCAACCGCTGTCGCCGACGGCGGCGACGCAGGTGAACCTGCCGCGCTCGCGCGTGGACAATGCGGCGCTGGCGCAGGCGCGACAGGACCCGCTGGCGGCGCGGATCCAGGGTGTCCTGCGACAGGACCCACAGACGGTCTCGGTGCTGCAGCAGGCGCAGAGCTCGCCCGTGCCGGTGCTGGCGCCGGCGGACCCGGCCCTGATCGAAACCGCCCGGCTCTTTAACGGCGATCGCCACTATATGCTGGTGGTCGAGCGCGGCGAGCAGGTGATCGAGATCTACGGCTCGACCAAGGCGTTCGAGTCGCCCAACGGGCCGCCCACTGTACCTGCCCCTGACGCGGCGGCGCAGCGGCGGCTGAATGCGCGCCTGCCCGACGGAACGGCCGCGCGGATCGCCCGGGCGCGCCAGACCGGCGGGCCGACCAATGTGCGGGCCGAGCGGACCGAATACGGGACCGATGTGACCTTCAACCGGTTCGGCGCGGCCTATCTGGTCAGCTTCATCTGTGAGGCCCAGACGGCGCCGGGCTGCACGGACGCCGAGGCGGTGGCCTTCGCGTCCAGCCTGGTCCTGATCGGCGGTGGCGAATGAGCGCCGGGTTGGGGCGGCTGGGGGCGCTGCTGGCCTTGTCGCTGCTGACCGCCTGTTCGCCGGGCGGCTGCGGCCAGACCACGCCGGAGGTCCCGCCCAAGAAGGGCGAGGCGCCCGCGCCGAACCCGCCGACGCCGGAACCCACGCCGGAACCCGAACCGCCGGCGCCCGAGCCGGTCTCATGGCCCCATGATCCGGGCGGCGCCCTGCCCTCCGGCTCGGGGACCGGGGCGACGGATGCGACCCTGTGGGCGGCGGGAATGCGCTTCCCGATGGAGGCGGCGCCCGCCTATGCGAATTCGCAGGTCTACGGCTACGGCGGCTTCGCGGCGCCCGGTCCTGGCGGCCAGTGCGACGCCCGCAACTACGCCTATCCATGGCGCGACAATTTCTGCGAGACCCGCTCGTGGAACAACGGCATGTGCCCGGCGGGCAAGGGGCATCAGGGGCAGGACATCCGCCCGGCCACCTGCGAGAAGAAGGTGCACTGGGTGGTGGCCGCCGAGACGGGGCGGATCACCTCGATCGGCAGCTATACGGTCACCCTGCTCGGCGACTCGGGCCGCATCTACCGCTATCTGCACATGGATATGGCGGGGGTGAACGCCCTGTTCCCGACCAGCGCCTCGCGCAACGTCACGCGCGGCCAGCACATCGGCAAGGTGTCGGCGGACTTCGGCGGCAGCGCCACCACCATCCACCTGCATTTCGAGATCAAGGCGCCCGTGTCGACCGGCGGCGGGGCGGCGACGGTGATGTTCGTCCCGACCTACTCCAGTCTGGTGGACAGCTATGGACGGCTGCTGAACGGGGCGGGCTAGGTCCCGCGCCGCTAGGTCCCGCGCGGCTTGGCCCGGTTGGTGGCTTCGGCCACGGAGGGATCCTCGGGCCAGGGGTGGCGCGGATAGCGGCCGCGCATGTCGGCGCGGACGTCCTTCCATGACCCGGCCCAGAAGCCCGGCAGGTCCTTGGTCATCTGGATCGGGCGACGGGCGGGCGACAGCAGGGCCAAGGTCAGGGGCGTGCCCCGGCCGACGGTGGGATGGGTCTTCACCCCGAATAGTTCCTGCACCCGGATATCGACGCGCGGCCCGCCCTCGGCGGCGTAGTCGATGGCGGCGGAGCCCAGCGGGGTCTCCAGTCGCTCGGGAGCCAACTCGTTCAGCGTGCGCTGGCGGTCCCACGGGATGAGGGCGCGCAGGCCGTCGGCTAGGGCGCCGTCGGGGATGACTTCCAGCGACTGCACATTCTCCAGCAGCGGCCAGAGCCAGGTCTCGCGTTCGGCCAGAAGGCCGTCGTCCGACATGTCGGGCCAGCCTTCCTCCAGCCCGGACAGGAAGGCCAGGCGAGCGCGCAGAGCCGAGGCGCGCTCGCCCCAGCGGAGGGCCCTGAGCCCGTCCGCCTCGACCTCGGTCTTCAGGGTGGCGGTGATCGCCTTGCGGTCGGGCGCGCCCATCAGCTTCTCGTCGACGACCACGGCGCCGATCCGGCGGATGCGCTTCAACACCATCCGACCCGACGGTTCGCGGGACAGCCGTTCCTCAAGCTCCAGCCGGTGCTCCAGCGCCGACAGTTCGACGGGCGCGGCCAGACGAATGCGGTCGCGGGCGTCACCGCCGCCCAGCTCGGCGACGGCCAGCCACTGTTCGCGCGCCATGATGTCGGTCGGCTCAAGGAAGGCGCCGCGACCCGAGGCCAGCAGGAACTCGCCGGGCTTGCCGCGCGCCTTGGCCAGCCGCTCGGGGAAGGCCTCGGCCAGCAGGGCGCCCGCATCGGGATGCCCCCCCTTCCCGCCCCCGGCCGCCTTGGCCCAGCGGTCAGCCAGCTTCATGGCGTCGCGGGCGCGGGGCGAGCGGTCGACCTCGCGGTCGAAGCCGCGCAGGCGTTCGGCCAGGTCGACGCTGTTTCCGCCGAGCCCGGGCTCGCTGAGGATGGCGGCGATGCTGGCGCCGAGTTGGGCGTCGCCCTCGTCGCTGGCCACGGCGACCATATGGGCCAGGCGGGGCGACAGGGGGATCTTCGTCAGGCGGCGGCCGTGGTCGGTCAGGGCGCCGTCGGCGTCCAGAGCGTCCAGGCGCGCCAGCACCTTGCGCGCTTCGGCGAAGGCGCCGGCCGGCGGCGGGTCCAGCAGGGCCAGCCCCTCGGGCGACCGCGCGCCCCAACGGGCCAGATCCAGCGCGAAGGCGGTCAGGTCGGCCTCGAGGATTTCCGGGCGCTGGTGGGCGACGAGACCCCGGGTCTGTTCCTCGTCCCACAGGCGGTAGCAGACGCCGGGTTCGACCCGCCCCGCCCGGCCCCGGCGCTGTTCGGCGGACGACCGGCTGACCCTGATCGTCGCCAGCCGGGTCAGGCCGCTGGACGGCTCGAACCGGGGCACGCGCGACAGGCCGCCGTCGATGACGACGCGCACGCCCTCGATGGTCAGGCTGGTCTCGGCGACCGGGGTGGCCAGTACGATCTTGCGACGGCCCGGCGCGGCCGGTTCGATGGCCCGATCCTGCTCGCCCTTGTCGAGACCGCCGTACAACTGAACCAGATCGACATTGGCGGGCAGTCGGTCGCCCAAGGTGCGGGCGGTGCGATGGATCTCCCCCTGCCCCGGCAGGAAGACGAGGATGGAGCCGGTCTCGTCCATCAGCGCCTGTCGCACCGCACGGGCGACGGCGTCCTCGAACCGTTCGGCGGCATTGCGGCCCAGGTAGCGGGTCTCGACCGGATACATCCGGCCCTCGGCCTCGATGACCGGCGCGCCCTCTAGCAGCTTCGACACGCCCGCGATATCGAGCGTCGCCGACATGACCAGAATACGAAGGTCATCGCGGATCAGCCCCTGCGCCTCGCGCGCCAGAGCCAGGCCGAGGTCAGCGTCGAGGCTGCGTTCGTGGAACTCGTCGAACAGGACCGCGCCGACGCCGTCCAGCGCCGGGTCGTCCAGAATCATGCGGGTGAACACGCCCTCGGTGATGACCTCGATGCGGGTCTTCGGACCGATGCGGGATTGCAACCGTGTGCGGTAGCCGACCGTTCCGCCCGACTGTTCGCCCAGGGTGGAGGCCATGCGGTCCGCGGCGGCCCGTGCGGCGAGGCGTCGCGGCTCCAGCACCAGCACCCGCTGGTCGCCCAGCCATGGCTGATCCAGCAGGGCCAGAGGCACGACCGTGGTCTTGCCCGCCCCCGGAGGCGCGGCCAGCATGGCGACATTGCCTTGCGCGAGGGCGCTTTTCAGCGGTTCGAGAACGGCGTGGATCGGCAGCGTCGTCATGCGGCTCAAGTAGCGCAATGCGCGGTAGCCGCGCCAAGAAAGCTGCGGTCTAGCGGCAACGGGCCGGTTCACGAAAGCGTCGTCTCAGGTTCACGTATCGGAAACCGCGTTGCCACCGGTCCTTCGCGCCGCTAGCGTCCGCCCCAAAGCAGCGAGAGGGCTGCTCAAGAACAGGCAGCGAGAGGGCTGCCTCTACATAATGTCGGAGGGGTAATTCATGTGGCGCGTTAAGTCGCTAGACGCGATTCTGGCCACGGCCGAGAAGAAGTCGCTTCATCGGTCGCTGGGTCCGGTCCAACTCACGCTTCTGGGCATCGGGGCCATCATCGGCACCGGTATCTTCGTTCTGACCGCCGCCGCCTCGCAGAAGGCCGGCCCTGGTATGATGCTCAGCTTCGTCATCGCCGGCGCCGTCTGCGCCGTGGCGGCGCTGTGCTACTCGGAACTGGCCGCCATGGCCCCGGTTTCGGGCTCGGCCTACACCTATACCTATGCCGTGATGGGCGAACTGCTGGCCTGGTGCGTCGGCTGGGCCCTGATCCTCGAATACGCGGTGGCCGCATCCGCCGTGTCCGTCGGCTGGTCGGGCTATGTGCTGGGGTTGATTGAGCAGGGATTGCATTTCGACTTCCCTGACCTCCTCTCCGCCGGACCGACCTGGTCGATGAACGGCTGGGTCCCGACGCCGGACTTCTCGGCGGGCATCGTCAACGTCCCGGCGATCATCGTCGCCCTGGCCGTGACCGGCCTGCTGGTGCTCGGCACGACCGAGTCGGCCCGCGTGAACGCCATTCTCGTGGCCGTGAAGGTCATCGCCCTGACGGTCTTCATCGCCCTGACCCTGCCGGTCATCGACAGCGCCAACCTGTCGCCCTTCGCCCCGAACGGAGCCTTCGGCGCCTATTCGGGCATGGGCATCGTCGGCGCCGCCGCCTCGATCTTCTTCGCCTATGTCGGCTTCGACGCGGTCTCGACCGCCGCTGAAGAGACCAAGAACCCGCAGAAGAACGTGCCGATCGGCCTGATCGGTTCGCTGGCCTTCTGTACGGTCTTCTACCTGCTGGTCGCCTTGGGCGCCGCGGGCGCCATCGGCGCCCAGCCGGTCCTCGGCGCTGACGGTTCGGCCGTCCAGCCGGGCTCGGCCGCCTTCACCGCCGCCTGCGCCCTGGCTGAAAACAGCGAACGTCTGGTCTGCTCGAACGAAGCCCTGGCCCACGTGCTGCGCGTTATCGGCCATGAGCAGGTCGGCAATGCCCTGGGAGTCGCCGCCATGCTGGCCCTGCCCTCGGTCATCCTGATGATGATCTATGGTCAGACCCGCATCTTCTTCGTGATGGCGCGTGACGGTCTGCTGCCGGAAGGCCTGACCAAGATGCACAAGCGTTTCAAGACGCCGTACGTCGTGACCATCTTCACCGGTCTGGCCGTCGCCATCGGCGCCGCCCTGTTCCCGGTCGGTCAACTGGCGGACATCTCGAACTCGGGCACCCTGTTCGCCTTCTTCATGGTGTCGATCGCCGTCGTCATCCTGCGTCGGACCGATCCGAACCGCGCGCGTCCGTTCAAGATGCCGCTGGTTTATGTGATCGCGCCGCTGTCGGCTCTGGGCTGCGCCTTCCTGTTCTGGAACCTGCCGCACGACGCCAAGATGGTCCTGCCGATCTGGGGCGCCATCGGCCTGGTGATCTACTTCGCCTATGGCATCCGCAAGAGCCACCTGGGCCGTGGTCACGTCGAGGTCCACGAAAACGACGGCGACATCCCGCCGCCGCCGGCGACGACCTGATCCTCGCCCAAGAACGAAACGTTCAAGGCCCGGGAGCAATCCCGGGCCTTTTTCTTGCGCGGTGAAACGCCGATTTCTGTGAATAATTTCGAACGGTGTTCGTTCGGTCTTGTGAACAAGCTTGACTGTGAGGCCGAACGCGCCGCCCCTTAGGACATCTCGGGGGAGATGGACATGCAGGCTGAGTGGCAGGAATCCGCGGCCGGGGGCGGTCTGTTGGCCGTCTTCATGCTGACGATGGGCGCGGCGCCGTTCGCCGTCACCGTGGTGAAGGGCATGATGTGGGGCTGTGTCCTCGGCGGGCTGATGATCGCTCTGCTGGTCTTCATTGATCGCAACGGATCGGGCCTGCGGGGGCAGGTCCTGAGGCCCGGGCGGATCGCCGTGATCGGCTCGGTCCTGTCCGGCGTGGCGGTTCGGATGTTGATGGCCTGAACCACCCTCTTGCCCCTCGGCCCGCCGCCCCCTAGACCGGCGGCGAACCTATGCGGATGTGGCGGAACTGGTAGACGCACTGGATTTAGGTTCCAGCGCCGCGAGGCGTGGAGGTTCGAGTCCTCTCATCCGCACCATTCTTTTCGCCCTATCGCTCGTGACGGGGTCACTCGCTGCATGAGGTCGGGGTTTGCCCCGCGAAGCCTCGGTGCTGAAGGGCGGTTCCCGTCAGAAGGCGCAGAGCGTTCCGCAGTCCGTGCGGCCCATGGCGGCCCGGATCTGCCGGAAGCGGGCGCGGACGCTTTCGTTCCGGGCTTGGGGCATGACCGAATCCACGACCGCGATGATCTGACGCCGATCCTCGATCGGCATCATGGCGGCGTAGGCGTCGGCGCGGACGGCGGCCTCGGCCAGCACCAGATCGCGGTTCGCCGCGCGGGTCGTGGTCTCGACCGCGAAGGTCCCAGCCTTAGCCGCTGTTTTCGTTCAGCGATATGACGGAGAACAAAAGTTCTTGCTTTGTTCTCATTCTGGCGTACCGTCTTCTCCATGGTCGAGACGGCGAAAGGACGAGGGGCGAGGTCGAACGCGACCGGACGCTTTGAGCCGGAAACCGTTGAGGCCTTCGATGACGGCTGGACCGATCAGGACGCGGAGGCGGCGCCGCTGCGCACCACCCTGACGCCCGAGGCGGCCCGGACGATCATCGCCAAGAACACCAGTCCGGACATCGGCTTCGACCGGTCCATTAACCCCTACAAGGGCTGCGAACATGGCTGCATCTACTGCTACGCCCGTCCGTCCCATGCCTGGATGGGCCTATCCCCGGGCCTGGATTTCGAGAGCCGGCTCTTCTTCAAGCCGGGCGCAGCAGGTCTGCTGGAGCAGGAATTCTGCAGGCCGGGATACGTCTGCAAGCGCATCCACATAGGCGGCAACACCGACCCCTATCAACCGGTCGAGCGCGAGCTGAAGTCCACCCGGTCGATCCTGGAGGTGATGCAGAGGTTCCAGCACCCGTTCAGCATCATCACCAAATCGGTGCTGATCGCGCGCGACGCCGACATCCTGGGGCCGATGGGGCGCGAGGGGCTGGCCTCGGCCTTTGTCTCGATCACGACCCTGGACCGCAAGCTGGCGCGGGCTATGGAGCCGCGCGCCTCGACCCCGGCGAAACGGCTGGAAGCCATTTCCCGCCTGGTGGACGCGGGCTGTCCGGTCGGGGTGGGGTTCGCCCCGGTCATCCCTGGGCTGAACGACCATGAGTTGGAGGCCATTCTGGAGGCAGCGGCCAAGGCGGGCGCGACCAGCGCCATGTATGTGACCCTGCGGCTGCCGCTGGAGATCAAGGACCTGTTCCGGGAATGGCTGGCCGACGCCAGGCCGGATCGCGCCGCGCGGGTGATGTCGCTGGTCCGCCAGACGCGCGGCGGCAAGGACTATGACGCCGACTGGTCCCAGCGGATGAAGGGAACCGGCCCTGTCGCCGAACTGATTGGGACCCGCTTCAAGGCGGCGATCAAACGCTACGGACTGGATGCGCCGCGACCGCTTCTCGACGAGACGAGATTCCGCGTCCCCGCCTCCGCCCGCAAGCAGATGGACCTGTTCGACGCGGCTTGAGACCCGCTGGACAAATGCCGATTCCGGGCGCGAACTGCCCAGGTTCGGTTCGGTGAGGCGATGATGGTCCTGCGCAAGACACGGGTGATGGGGCTGATCGTCATCGCCGCCCTCAGCCTCGCTGCCTGCTTGAAGGTCAATGTGCCCGAGCGGGCCTTCTTCTGGCCGGATGCGCGGCTGGCCCGGGAGAATGTCAGGCTGCCCTCCAATCCGCCGCCTGCGGGGTCCGAGACCCTGGTGCTGCGCTATGCGGAAGGCCCGATCGGGGCGACGCGGGTGCGGTCGGCGGATGCGGCGCGGCCCCTGATCCTGTTCTGCGGCGGCAACATGTTCCGGCGCGAGGCGGCGGGCGGATCGCGGGCCGAAATCCTGGCCCCGTTCGGCGACGCCCTGATGTTCGACTATCCCGGCTATGGCGACACCGCCGGTCTGGACACCTTCGCCAATTTCCGCGCCGTCGGCGAGGTGGTGGCCGATGAGGCGCGCCGTCAGGCCGCCGCCGAGGGTCGTCGCCTGATCGTCTGGGGCCATTCGCTGGGTGGCATCGTCTGCTCGGAAATGGGGGCGCGCACCCGCGCCGATTTGCTGGTGCTGGAAACGACCACGCCGGGAGCCCGCGCGACGGTGAACCAGCAGGTGGGCCTGATGCGCCCCTTCGTGCGGGTCACCCTGGCTCCGGCGCTGGAGACGGTCGACATCCCCGCCGCCCTGAAAGGCTATCCGGGCAAGGTGGTGGTGCTGGAAGCCGGCAAGGACGACACCCTGCCCCCGGCCCTCAGCCGCGCCCTCGCCCGCCGGCTGGAGGCGCAGGGCAATCGGGTGGAGCGGATCGTCTTCCGCACCGCCGGACACAATGACGTCGGACGTCAGGCGGACTTCGTCGCCCGCCTGACGACGGCGCTGGCTCACTAGGCCTCGCCGAACACGAAGCCTTCCACCTGCCCGCGATGGGTGGACGACACCGGCGCACGGGTCCCGTTCTTCAGCACCACCTCCATCCGACGGCCTGAGCGCGCGAGAGAGGCGACGGCGTCGGCCGCGACCCACCACGAGCGATGCACCTGAAGGCCGGGATAGTCGGTCAGTTCGGCCATCGCATCGCGCATCCGCATCAGGATCAGGGCCTCGCCGTTGCGGGTGGTGACCCGCAGATAGTGGTCCTCCATGCGGATGCAGATCAGGTCGCCGACGACCCCGGCGGGCAGGCGCGACAGGAAGCGAACACCGGGCGCCGCGCTGGGGGCGGCCGCCGGGTTTCGATGAGCCGTGACCAGTCGCAGCAGGCTGATCCCGCCGATGATCAGGGCCGTGACCAGATAGACGGAGACATAGGTCGCCAGCAGGTCTATCGGGCCGCCGGTGAAGGGCGGCTCCAGAACGGCGGCCCGTCCGAACAGGGGCGCGATGACGGCGGCCAAGACCCAGTCCAGACCTTCGACCAGGCCCCAGAGCGGCAGGGCCGCCACGGCGCAGGCGATCGCCAGCAGGACCACGGCGGACATCAGCCACGCACCCGTCGCCTTGCGGACCAGCCGGACGACGAACGGAAACAGCAGGCCGAGCGCGGCCAGCAGCAGGGCCCAGTAGGTCAGGCGCAGGGCGAAGGGCAGCCCGCCGCTTTCGAAGGGCTCCAGCAGGGTCAGGATCACGGCGGGCCCCGCCAGCAGGGCCAGGATCCGCAGTCGCGTCCGCCCGTCCTGCGCCGCCCAGAAGGCCACGATGTCCAAATGCCGTCCTCGCAACACGCCCTCCCCGCGGGCTTCGCCGATCCGGGTTACCGCTGCTCGGGGGGACGGACAAGGCGAAGGGCCGACGCGTTCACGAAGCGCGAACGTGTCGGGGATCGGTTCACGACAGCATGGGGCGTTCTTGCGAAACGGCGGTTGTCCGCCGCCCGGTCCCGCCGCCAGACGGCTGCCGGGAGCCGAGACGCCCGGCGTGTTGTCGGACCGGCTCCTGGAGACACGTCCTTCATGCCGTCCTTTCATCGTCTTGCCGCCGCCGTCGCCGTGGCGGCGTTCAGCCCGCCCCCCGCCTTTGCCCATGCCGGCGCTTTGGCCGGTGACGAGGATCCACTGGTGATCGGCGCCGGCGCCCTGGCCTACCGGTCTCCATTCGAGGGCGAAGGCGTCTCCGTCTTTTCCATCCCGATCATCGTGGCCCGGCGGGGCGCCTTCTATGTCGATGGGCTTGAGGCCGGCGCGACTTGGGCCCCGCCGTCCACCGGGGCCTATTCGGTTACAGTCGACGGCTTCATCGCGGCGCGCGCCCTGCCGGGGGAGAACCGCGAACAGGTGACCGCCGACGCCGGTGTCCGCGTCTCACTGGAGGGGCCCGTCGGAACCGTGTCCGTCGACTATCGCCGGGACATCAGCGGCGAGTTCGAGGGCGGCGAGGCCACCGCCCGATATGAGATCGCCCTTCCGGTCGGCGCCGTCAGGGTGACGCCAGGCGCGCAGGTCGTCTGGCAGGACCGCGCCACGGCCAACCACATGTACGGCGTCAGCCCGAAACAGCGTCGCGAGATGATCGAGGACGGCGTGGCGACGCCGCTGCCGGTGTTCGAGATCCGCGAGGGCGGCGTGAGCCTCGGCGCCGACCTCAAGGTGCTCTGGCCGGTAACCGACCGTCTGGTCGCAATCGCCTATGTGAGCGGCGCTTATCTGGGCGACTCGGTGCGCGAGAACCCCGGCCTGCGCGACGACTTCGAGGTCCAGACGCTGGCCGGCTTCGGCTACCGGTTCTGAGGGGGCGGTGATGCGAAGCGCGCTGATCTGGGCGGGCCGCCTCGTTGGAGGCGGCCTGCTGCTGGCGACCGTGGCGATGTCGGCGGTCTACTTCACCGGTCCCGAGGCCTATGACGGCTTCTTCGGCGAGCGGGATCCGGACCGGAGCCGCCTGGGGGCCACCCTTCTGCATGCGGGTGCGGCCTCGGCGGCCTTGTTGATCGGGGCGCTTCAGCTGGTTCTGGTCGGCCGGATCAGGCCGTGGCTGCACCGGCTTCTGGGGCAGGCCTATGTCGTCGGCGTCCTGCTGTCCGTGACGGGAGCGGCCCTGATCCTGCCGTTCGCCCTGGGGGGCGCGGTCGGGATCGCCGGCTTCCTGCTGCTGGCCGTCTTCTGGCTGGTCAGCACCACCCTGGGCCTGCTGGCGGCGATGAGCCGTGATCGGGAGGAGCACCGGGCGTGGATGATGCGCAGCTACGCCCTGACCCTGGCCGGGGTCAGCCTGCGGCTGCAATTGGTGCTCCTGACCGGCGTGGGCGGGCTATCCTTCGACGCGGTCTATGGGGTCACGGCGTGGAGTTCGTGGATCCCGAACCTGATCGTGTGCGAGATTCTGATCGCCGCCCTGCGACGCCCCGGGGCGGAGGTGATCAGCGGCGCAGAACCGCCACCAGTTCCACATGCGCCGACCACAGAAATTGGTCGACCGGGGTGACGCTCTCCATCCGGAAGCCGGCGTTCAGCAGAACGCGGGCGTCGCGGGCGAAGGTGACCGGGTTGCACGAGACATAGACGACCGTCGTCGCCTTGGTCTGGGCGATCTGCTGGGTCTGCTCCAGCGCGCCGGCGCGGGGCGGGTCCAGTACGATGGCGTCGCAACCGCGCAGGTCGTAGGGCGCCATCGGGCGGCGAAACAGATCGCGGGCCTGGGCCTCGATGGTCTTGATCTTCTTAGCGGTCCTGAAGCCCGCCTTCAGGGCGGCGATGCCGGGCGCGGAGCCGTCGGCGGCGATCACCGGCGCGACCGTGGCCAGGGGGAAGGTGAAGGTGCCGGCGCCGCAGAACAGGTCGGCGATCTTCTTGGCGCCCTTCACCGCCGCGACGGTGCGTTCGACCATGGCCTGTTCAGCGGGCGGTGCGGCTTGCAGGAAACCGCCGGGCGGCACCGGCACGGTGGCCGGGCCGAACTGGACGTGCGGCTGGCGCGCCATCACCAGGGTCTCGCCCGCGAGGCTGAGCCGGGCCAGATCGGCGGCGGCCGAGGCCTGGATGGCCTTCATCTGGGAGTCGCGCGACAGGCCGCCGCCCGAGCGCCGCTCGACCCCGGTGACGTCGACATCCAGCCCGTCCAGCGTCAGGGTGACATGCAGGGTCGGGGCCGACTTGGGATGCTCAAGGAAGGGCTCGGCCACCTTGGCCAGGCCCGGAAGCGCGGCGACCAGCCGGGGATCGGCCACCGGGCAGCTATTGACCTCGACCAGCCGCCAGCTTTTGCGCGCCTTGAAGCCGAGAATGGCGCCGCCGCCCGGACCACGACGGGCGTGCAGGGCCAGGCGACGACGGGACCCGGCAGGCACGGGCACGGTCGGCTCGACATCGACTTCGACGCCCTCGCGGGCCAAGGCCAGCCGGACCTGCTCGCGCTTCCAGTCCAGATAGGGCGCCGCGGCCCAGTGCTGCAGCGAGCAGCCGCCGCAATCGCCGTATTGCGGCGAGACCGGCGCGATGCGGTCGGAGCTGGGGGTCACGATCTCGACCTCTTCCAGCCGCCCTTCACGGACGACGCCGCGCACGGTCTCTCCAGGCAGGGTCAAGGGCGCGAACACGAGGCCGGTCGCTGTTTCCGCGATCCCGTCCCCCTGCCCGCCTACGCGCTTAATGGTCAGCGTCTCAGTCATCGGGCCGCTTCTAAAGGCAAAGGCTCGCGGGCGAAACATGAACGGAGATGAACGGCGCGATCAAAGGCCGTTCAGCTTCGTCAGCGCAAAAGGGATGCAACAGACAGGGGACCGGATCGTTCGGCTGTCGGGTTCGCATCATCAAGGAAGACGCCGATGTTCGCTTCTCTCACCAGCAAGGCCGCTTGCGCCGCCGCGGCCGTGGCCGCCGCAGGCCTGCTCATGGTACCCGCCACCGCCTCCGCCCAGGCCTACAGCTATCAGGGCGGCGGGTATGACTACTATGGTCAGAACTACGGCGACCGGTCGTACAACGACCGCTACAACAGCTATGAATACTGCCGCAGCGACCGCAACCAGCGCCGTGGCGCCGGCGCGACCATCGGTGCCGGTCTGGGCGCGGTGGCCGGTTCGCAACTGGCGGCCCGTGGCCGTCGCACCGAAGGCAGCATCCTGGGCGGCGTGCTCGGCGCCGTCGTCGGCGGCGCGGTCGGCAATGACTCGGCCCGTGACTGCGAACGCTATGACCGCAACGCCTATTCGTACGGCGACGACGGCTATGGCCGTTACGACAGCCGCTACGACGATCGTCGCTATGAAGACCGTCGCTACGACGACCGGTATGATGATCGCTACCGCTACGACGACCGGTCTGACTATCGCAGCGACCGCTATGGCTGCCGCACGGTCGAGACCCGGACCCGGGATTGGAACGGCCGTTACGTGACTCGCTACGAAGAAGTCTGCAACGGCTACTGACGAGATCGCGTCGCCGGTTATTTTCAGCCCCCCTGTCGATCGGCGATGTGACGGGAGCCGTCGGTGGAGAAATCCACCGGCGGTTTTTCATGTTGGGGGGAGCGCGGACCGTCGGCTCTGCGAGACCTCCCGACCCGACGGGCTCCGGGCGCTTCGCGCCGGCTTGCGCTCAAGCAGCGAGCGACCGCGTCGCGAGCGTTAGCGCCCTCAAGCGGGACTTCAGTCCCGCTTCGCCCAAAGCAGATACTCGATGTTGCCGTCGCCGCCGGTGATGGGGCTTTCGGCGGTGGCCTGGACGGTCCAGCCGCGGGAGGCGATCCAGTCGGCGACCCGCGTCAGGGCGGCCTGACGGGCCTCGGCGTCCTTGACCACGCCGCCGCGTCCGATGTCAGCGCGGCTGTCCATTTCGAACTGCGGCTTCACCAGCGTGACCAGATCGGCGCCGGGCGCGGCGAGCGCGAGGGCGACCGGCAAGACCTTTGACAGGCCGATGAAGCTGGCGTCGCAGACGATCAGGTCCGGCGCATCCGTGATCAGGTCGGGTGTCAGGTCGCGGGCGTCGGTCTTCTCCAGATTGCTCACGCGTGGATCGGCGGCGATGCGGGGGTGCAGTTGCGCCTGCCCAACGTCGACCGACCAGACATGAGCGGCGCCCCGCTCCAGACAGACCTCTGTGAAGCCGCCGGTGGAGGCGCCGACATCCAGCACCCCCCGGTCCTGAACCGCGACGGGCCACAGGGTCAGGGCGTGATCCAGCTTCAGGGCGGCGCGACCAACGAAACGGTGCGCCTCCACGAAGGTGACCTCCGCATCCTCGGACACGGTCTGCGAAGCGGCCCTGGCGGGCTGGCCGTCGACGGTGACGCCGCCCGCCGCGATCGCAGCCTTCGCCCGGGCCCGGCTTTCGGCCAGGCCTCGGGCGACCAGCAACTGGTCCAGCCGTGTCTTCACCGGATCAGAGCGCTTCCAGACGCTGCAGGGCGGCTTCGAGACGGGCCTTGCCGGCTTCGGCCTCGGCCAGCTTCTCGTGCTGCTCCTCGACCACTTCCGGGGCGGCGCGCGAGACGAAGTTGGGGTTGCCCAGCTTCTTGTTCACGTGGCCGATGTCGCTCTCGAAGGCGGCGATCTCCTTGACCAGACGCGCGCGCTCGGCGGTCAGATCGATGATCCCGGCCAGCGATAGCGCCGCCGTGTCGCCGTTGACGACCAGCGAGACCGCGCCGGTCGGCAGGGCGTCGGCGACCGCGACCTCGGACACCCGGGCCAGGGTCTGGATCAGCGGACGATGCAGCTCAATCAGACGAGCATTCTCGGCCGAGGGCAAAACGAAGGTCAGCGGCGGCTTGGCCGACGGCGGGACGTTCATTTCGGCGCGCAGCTGACGCGCCTCGGTGACCAGATCGACCAGCCAGCCGATCTCGGCGTCGGCGGCGGCGTCGATGAAGCTGTCCGGCAGTTCCGGCCAGGCGGCGCCCAGAAGCATCGGCTCGTCGCGCGGCGCGCCGTCCTGACCCAGTTGGTCCCACAGCTCTTCAGTGATGAAGGGCATGACCGGGTGCATCAGCTTCAGGGTCTGATCCAGGGTCCAGGCGGTCATGGCGCGGGTCTCGGCCTTGGCGGCCTCATCCGTGCCCTGGAAGACCGGCTTGGCCAGTTCCAGATACCAGTCGCAGAAGACGTTCCAGACGAACTTGTACAGCGCCGAGGCGGCGTCGTCGAAACGCCCGCCCTCGATGCCGTCCGCCACCTGACGCTCGGCCTTGGTCAGCTCGCCGCGGATCCAGCGGTTGATCGACTGCTGGACGGTCGCCGGATCGAAGCCCTCGACGCGTTTGGCCTCGTTCATCTGGGTGAAGCGAGCCGCGTTCCACAGCTTGGTGCCGAAGTTGCGATAGCCTTCAATGCGTTGCTTCGACAACTTGATGCGGCGCGTACCCGACAGGATCGCCATGGTGAAGCGCAGCGGGTCGGCGCCCAGCTCGTCGATGATGTCGAGCGGGTCGATGACGTTGCCTTTGGACTTCGACATCTTCTGGCCCTTCTCGTCGAGGACCAGGCCGTTGATGACGACGCGCCTGAACGGAACTTCATCCATGAAGTGAAGTCCCATCATCATCATCCGGGCGACCCAGAAGAAAATGATGTCGGCGGCGGTGACCAGATCACCCGTGGGATAGAAGCGCGACAGGTCCTCGGTCTTATCCGGCCAGCCCATGGTCGAGAACGGCCACAGGGCCGAGCTGAACCAGGTGTCGAGGACGTCCTCGTCCTGCGTCAGGGCCTTGCCGCCCGACTGGGCGATGGCCTCGGCCTCGGTCTCCGCGACGTAGATGTTGCCATCGGCGTCGTACCAGGCCGGAATGCGGTGGCCCCACCAGAGCTGGCGGCTGATGCACCAGGGTTCGATGTTGCGCAGCCATTCGAAATAGACCTTCGAATAGCTGGCCGGCTCGAAGGTGGTGTCGCCCTCCTCCACCGCCTTGATGGCCGGCTGAGCCAGGGTGTGGGCGTCAACGTACCACTGGTCTGTCAGCCAGGGCTCGATGACCACGCCCGAGCGGTCGCCGTGCGGGACGGCGTGCTTGGTCTTCTCGATCTCTTTCAGCCAGCCTTCTTCCTCGGCGCGGGCGACGATGGCCTTGCGCGCGGCGAAGCGGTCCATGCCCTCGTATTCAGCGGGCACGTCCGGTGTGTCGGCGGCGGTGATGCGCGCCAGCGAGTCCATGACGTTCAGCGTCGCCAGACCGGCCCGCTTGCCGACCTGGAAGTCGTTGAAGTCGTGAGCCGGGGTGATCTTGACCGCGCCCGAGCCCTTGGTCGGATCGGCGTAGTCATCGGCGACGATGGGAATACGGCGGCCGACGATGGGCAGGGTCACGAACTTGCCGACCAGACCGGCGTAGCGTTCGTCGGTCGGGTGAACGGCGACGCCGGTGTCGCCCAGCATGGTCTCCGGGCGGGTAGTGGCGACGACGATGTAATCTCGGGTCTCGAACTCGGTCGGCTTGCCTTCGTCATCGAAGGCGACGGGGTGTTCGTAGGTGACGCCGTCGGCCAGCGGATAGGCGAAATGCCAGTAGGCGCCGTCGACCTCCTTCTGCTCGACCTCGAGGTCCGAGATGGCGGTCTGGAAATGCGGATCCCAGTTCACCAGACGCTTGTCGCGATAGATCAGGCCGTCCTTGTGCAGCTGGACGAAGACCTTGCGGACGGCGGCGTTCAGGCCCTCGTCGAGGGTGAAGCGCTCGCGCGACCAATCGCAGCTGGCGCCCAGGCGGCGCAGCTGGCGGACGATGGTCCCGCCGGATTGTCCCTTCCACTCCCAGACCTTGTCCACGAAGGCGTCTCGGCCCATGTCGCGCCGCCCCGGCTCGCCCGCGGCGGCCAGTTGACGCTCGACGACCATCTGGGTGGCGATACCCGCGTGGTCGGTGCCCGGCAGCCAGAGGACGGCCTTGCCCTTCATCCGGTGATAGCGGGTCAGGATGTCCTGCAGGGTGTTGTTCAGCGCGTGGCCGATGTGCAGCGAGCCCGTCACGTTCGGCGGCGGGATGACGATCGAATAGGCGTCTGCCGCGTCGTCCGTGGCGGCGGCGGCGCGCGGGGCGAACAGGCCGCTGTCCTCCCATTGGGCGTACAGGCGGGGTTCAGCGGATTTCGGATCGAAAGTCTTGTCGAGCATAGGTTCGGGCAATCAGAAAAAGAGAAAGGGCGGCCCCGCCGGAGCCGCCCTGGAATGATCTAGTGAAGATCGGTGCGCAGGTGAAGGCTAGCCGGCCGAGCGGGCGATGCGTTCCACTTCCTTGCGTACCTCGGCTTCGACGATGCCCGGCAGGTTGGCGTCGAGCCAGGCCTTGAGCATCGGGCGCAGCATCTCGGCGACCATAGCCTCGACGCTGTTGCCGCTGATGAAGTTCATGTCCGGCGACGACGGCGCGGGCGTGGCGGCCGGCTTCTGGAAGCTGGCGGCCAGACCGGCGAAGGCCGAGGCGGCGCTGGCGGCGGCGCTTTCACCGACGAGCGAGTCGTAGTTGGTCGTCGGCACGGAGGGATGCTCCGGCGTGTGAATCTCGGTCGGGGCGGCGAAGACCGACTCGCTGACCGGCTCGGCGGCCGGGAACGGCTCGGGCGCGGCGGGCGACAGGTCCAGATCGCCGATGGTCTCGGCGGGCGCCTCATAGGTGTCGGTCAGCTCAAGGACGTCGTCCTCGACCGGCTCGGGCTCGAAAGTCGGCGCCGGCGCGGGAGCCTCGGCGACGACGGGGGCGGGCTCGGGTTCCGGAGCAGGCGCAGGTTCCGGCGCCGGGGCGGGCGCGGCGGCGGTTTCAGCCGGTGCGTCGTCCTCGGAGATGATCCGGCGGATCGACGCCAGGATTTCCTCCATCGTCGGTTCCTGGGCGGTCTGGTCGGTCATGGCGAAATCCCGGGCGCCCACTCATGCGGGCGGACTGATCGAATGGCTGGCTTGCGGGGCGGTTCCCCTCCCCGCAAGGCGTTCGTCGCATCTACGCCCGCCGGAATCAACGGGCGTTTTTCCCCGGTCGGGCGAGCGCGGCCGGTATCAGCCGCGCGGCGCGGTCCGGACGACCTCGGACTTCAGCTGGGCGTCGATGGGAGCGTCTTCGGCGTCGGCGGCGGGAACGACCGCCGGAGCGGCCAGACGGTCGATGGTTTCCACCACGCCGTCCCACGGCAGGGCGCCGCGGTTGCGGACGCGGTCATAGTTGGCGGCCGGGTCGTAGACGGTGATGGTCGGATCCAGGTCCTGACCTTCCAGACGGCCCATGGCGGCCAGCAGATTGGCCTGGGCGACGTATTCGTTGCGGCGGGCGCTGGCCAGGGTGACCTCGGCGTTGCGCAGCTCCAGCTCCTGGTTCAGCACGTCCAGGGTCGTGCGTAGGCCGACCTGGGCTTCCTGGCGGACGCCCTCGGCGGCGACGGTGGCGGCGCGTACAGCCTCCTGGCCGGCGGTCAGCGTGGCCCGGGCCGAGATCGACTGGGCGTAGGCTGAGCTGACCGACTGCAGGGTGTTGCGGCCTTCGCCTTCGACGGCGATCTGGGCGGCGTTGGCGCGCTCCAGAGCCTGGGCGACGCGCGACGAATTCAGGCCGCCGGTGAACAGCGGCACCGACAGGGTCGCGCCGGCGGTCAGGCGGGTGTTGTCGGGGATGTCGCCGAAACGGTCGAAGTCGGCATTCGAGCCGCCGTAGCTGGCGGTGGCGCGCAGCGACGGCAGATATTCGGCCTTGGCGGCGGCGACATTGGCTTCAGCGGCGCGCAGCGAATAGGTGGCCGAGCGGATGCCGGGGTTATCGATAAGGGCGATATCCAGAGCCGAGTCGAAGTCGGTCGGAACGCCCGGCAGGACCGGCATGGGGGCCAGATCCCCCGGCGACTGGCCGACGACGGCGGCATAGCCGGCGCGCGAGACGGACAGCTGGGCGCGGGCGTTGGCCAGATCGGCTTCCGACTGGGCCAGGCGGGCTTCCGACTGGGCGACGTCGGTGCGGGTGATCTCGCCGACCTCGAAGCGGGCGCTGGCTTCCTCGAGCTGACGCTGCAGGACGCTGAGGTTGGCTTCGCGGATGGCGAGGATCTCGGTGTCGCGGATGACGTCGGCGTAGGACTGGATCACCAGGGCCAGAACGCTCTGCTCGGTGTCGCGCAGGTTCTCGCGGCCGGCCATGATGTTGGCTTCGGCGGCGCTGATGCCGTGGCCGATGCGTCCGCCGCTCCACAGGGTCTGGCTCAGACCGATGCTGGCGCTGGCGCTGTCGCTGTTGTCCACGCCGCCCGTGGCGAACGGACCGGTGCCGACGCGCGGCGAGTCGGTGCGGGTGTAGGTGCCGCTGAGGGTCACATCCAGGGTCGGACGCAGGCCGGCGCGCGCCTGGACAATCGATTCGTCCAGCGCCCGCTGGTTGGCGCGCTGGGCCAGCAGCGACGGGTTGGTGCGATAGGCCAGGGCGATCGCTTCCTGCAGCGTCTCGGCCCAGGCGGGCGCGCCCATACCGGTGATCACAGCAATGACGGCGACCGAGGTGAGCGCGCGCGAACGTTTCAGCATGGTGGTTCCTGCCTGGCGCGGGGGATGCGCGCCCATCATATCCCAAGGCCTGATGCGGGACGGTTTAGTCCCGCGCCAGTTAAGTTTTTTTCACGCGCGAGCCCCTGCCCTCCGTCGGAGAGCGGGATCTCAGAGGGCGAAGGTGGGCTCCGGCCGCAGTTCTGCAAGCACCGGCGGCGCCGCGTCGAACAATTCGCGGCGCGATATGCCTTGTTCGCCACGGATGTAGAGCACCGCCTTGCCCGCGGGGCCGGTGCGTTCGACCACGGCCAGGCGGCCGCCGACGGACAGGGCCTTCAGCCAGGCTTCCGGGCGACCGGGCACGGCGGCCTCGGACACGATCACGTCAAAAGCTTCGCCCGCAGGCTCGGACAGGGGCGCGACCGCAGCGGCGACGCCTTCGTCAGCCAGGGCGGTCCCGACCACCTCGAACACGGCGGGGTCCGATTCCTGGGCCGTGACGTTCAGGCCCATGCGCGCCAGCACCGCGGCGGCGTAGGGGCCGGCGATCGACAGGGCGCGCTCGCCCTCCTTGGCCCCGACGGCCATCAGCAGCTTGGACAGATCCCGGGCCAGCATCAGGCGGCGCTCACCGGCGACTTCCGGCTCGATTTCAGCGTAGGCGGAGAAGGCGCGGTCCGCCGCCACGAAGCGTTCGCGCGGCACGGCCAGAAGCGCGGCCTGCAGCGCGCGGTCGGTGACATCGTTCACCCGGACCTGACTGTCGACCATGACCTTACGAGCGGCGGCGAAATCCATTTTGGAAGAATCCTGCTGAAATCTGGCGCGCTTATAGGTCTGTGCGTTGCGGCGGACAATCCGATCTGATAGCGAACCCGCCTCGCGATGGACGGCCTGGTTTCTCCAGGGCTCTCGGCCTGATGGCGGAGTGGTTACGCAGCGGACTGCAAATCCGTGTACGCCGGTTCGATTCCGGCTCAGGCCTCCATCGCGAGAATTTCTCATATTCGTATCGATCCGTGGTTCGCCACCACAGATGATCGCGGCGTCTTTCGCCGGGATTTCCTTATGCGCTGAAGGGCTTCAGGCCCGGGTTCAGGCGACGGGCGCGGTGATCCAGCCGATCGAGGCGGCCGCGCCGACAGCGGCGGCGACCACGGCGACGGCGATGCCGACCCGTGCGTTGCGATGGACGAAAACCAGAATTCCGCCGAACATGACGATCCCTCCCCGGACACCGCCAGAGCGACACAGGTCCGGCGATCCATCAAGGTGTACAAAGCGTTAATCGCGATTTGGTGATCGTTTTACGCCCGTCGCGCGAAATGATGCAGGGCGATAGCCCCCGCGACGGCGACATTCAGCGAATCGAAGCCCCCGCTCATGCGAATCCCGACCGGTTCACAGCGGGCGATGACCCCCGAATCGAGCCCCGGCCCCTCCGGACCCAACACGATTGCGACTCGCCCGCCGGTCGGGGCCTGATCCAGCGACAGGTTCGCGGACGGCGTCATGGCCAAGACGCGGAAGCCGGCGGCCTTGAGCGACACGATGGCGGGAATCGGCTGCAGCCCCGTCGCCATGGGGGTCCGCAGGGCCGCGCCCACGGAAACCCGAATGGCCTTGCGGTAGAAGGGATCGCAGCAGCGCTGGTCCAGCAGGACGGCGTCGGCGCCAAAGGCCGCCGCGTTGCGAAAGATGCCGCCCATATTGTCGTGATTGCCGATGCCACAGGCCAGAATCACCGTGGCGTCCGCGCCCATCTCTCCGATCAGGGCGTCCAGTGAGCGGGACGCCGGCTTTTCGCCCAGCGCCAGTATGCCCCGATGCAGAGGGAAGCCCGCGATAGCGTCCAGCACCGCCCGCCCGGCGATATAGACCGGCACGTCTTCGTCCAGATCGCTCAGGGCGTCCGCCAGGCCTTCGTGCCGGTTTTCCGCCAGCAGGACCGCCCGGGGGCGGCACAGGGCGTGTCTGGAGGTCAGGACGCGCAACACCACCTCGCCCTCCGCCACGAACAGTCCCTGACGGCCTGTAAGGTCCCTTTCGCGGATGTCGCGGAAGCCCGCAATTCGCGGGTCGTCGGGGCGCTCGATGAAGATCATTTCCAACTTGCGACTTTTCCTGTTGCGCACATGAGATTCCCGTTGCTATAGCGCCCGCCTTCCCGAGAGGAAGTGTTCCGCGGTAGCTCAGTGGTAGAGCAGCCGACTGTTAATCGGCTGGTCGTAGGTTCGAATCCTACCCGCGGAGCCACTCTCTCGTTTTCCTTCACGGCTTGAGCCGTTGAAGGGGCCCAAACCCCGCAGTTCTCAGCGTTTTCGCCTCAGCGTAAGGCAAGTGGCGGCGCGTGGCGTCCATGACCCGAAAGCCGCACAGCGGCGTCGCCTCGGGTCCTCCCCCAATGACCATGACCATCCTGCTGGACCGTCCGCAGATCCTGCGTCCGGAGCCCGCGCCGAATGTCGTCGAGATGCGCCCGCGCGTGCGGACCGCCATCGTGCTTCCGTCCAACTCGCGTTTCTCCCTGGCCGCCCCGAACTCGATGGAGACGGTCGTGCGCACCCTCGCGGGGCCGCTGAAGGGTCAGGACGTGCGGGTGTTCTGCTGCTCGGGCGCGGACGATCACGCGATGCCGGGGGTCGAAACCCTGCCGAAGAATCGGAAAGACCGCCTGCGGGTGCTTCTGGAGAAGCTGCGGGCCTTCCAGCCGGAGGTGGTCGAACATCACCAGCAGGTGCAGCAGGCGGTCCGGATTTCGGCCGCCCTGCCGCAAGCGGCCCACGTGCTGTACCGCCACAATGCGCTGAAGGCGCCGCGCCACTGGCTGGACGCCCTGCGCTACAACGCCCGCTACGGACGGATGGACGGCCTGATCTTCGTCAGCGCCGCCGAGCGCGCCCGTTTCGCCCGTGACTATCCCGCCCTGGCTGACAAGGCCTGGGGCGTGCCAAATCCGATCGCCGCCGCGCCCTGGCTGGCCTCGCCCGAGCATCGGGAGCCTGTCATCGCCTTCGCCGCCCGCGCCATGGCCGAAAAGGGGCTGGTCGAGGTCTGCCGCGCCCTGCCCCCGGTCCTGGACCGGCATCTCGAGTGGCGCGCCGTCCTGATGCTGAATGACTGGGAAGAGCATGGGGCGTGGGCCGAGCCGCATGTGGCCCCACTGGCGCGCTACGGCGACCGGGTGACGGTGCTGCGGTCAGCGCCCCTGCCGGAGGTGCGCGAGCGGATGAAGACCGCCGCCATCGCCCTGACGCCGTCGCTCTGGGATGAGCCGTTCGGCCTGACCGCGGTGGAGGCTCACGCGGCCGGGGCGGCGCTGATTTCCTCAGGCAGGGGCGGTCTGCGCGAAGCCAGCGGCCCCCATGCCCTCTATCTGGACGCGGTGACGCCCCAGACGCTGGCGGCGGCGATCAATCGCCTGATTGAAGATCCGGCGGAGCGGATCGCCATGGCGCGAGCGGCTCAGAGCTATGTCGTTCGGGCCCACAGCCCGGAAAGTCGCGCCGGCGACCTGCTGAGGGTTCGCCACGCCATTCGCGCCCGCCACCGGCGGTCCCGGGCGGCGGAAGAAAAAAGCCCGACGCGGGCGCCGGGCTGAAAAAGTTCGGTGATGGTGGGTGTCCTCGAAGAAGAGAAGACATGCCTTCGTGCGACTGAATTGATTAACGACCCGTGAATCAATTCCCGAAATGGGACACAGGCAGCCAGGTCCATTGCCGGGCCCCGCGCGAGCCGGTCCAGCCGACGCGCCAGCCCTCGCCCGCCCGCTCGACCAGCAAACCGGGCGTCGCCGCGCCCGGGCCCGGCCAGACGAAGCTCTGATCATCGACCCGGACCGTGCCTCCGGCGGGAATGCCTCCCAGAAGCACGCTCCAGCGGCCGCCCTGCCCCGCCGCGACCCGTAGGTCGTCCGCCCCCGCGGCGACGGCGATGGGGCGGGCAGGCGTCCGGCTGTGGCCCGAAGCCAGCATGGACTGGGTGTCGCTGTCGACGGCGCCGAGGACCGGCGCGGGGTCCAGCCGCCGGGTCGGGCCGCCGGACCGCAGGACGGCGATGGGACCGCGTCCGCCGTCGATGATCAGCAGGCGATCCGGCGAAACGGCGGCGTCCTGGCCCATCTGGGTCTCCGGACGCAACAGCAGGGCGCCGGAGGGGGCGGCCATGCGAATCTCGAATCGCCCGTCCGGATCGGCCGCCGCCGCATAGGCCGCGCCCTCGTCATTGCGCAGGACCACGCGGGCGCCCGGCTCAGCCTCGCCGGAAAAGATCAGGGTCGCCTGGGCGCGGCGCACGCCGAGGATCTGCGGCGGCTGGGTCCAGCCTGTGGCGTTTCCGGCGGCGTCGCGGGCGGGACGCTCGGGCTCCGGCATGCAGCCGCCGAGGCCCGCCGACACGGCGGCGACCACGGCGATACAGATGGCCCGTTTCATCCCGTCTCTCCGACCGCTAGGAATACGCCCCCCGATAGCGCGGCGGGGCCGCCGCTGTCTTCCGTTTCACGTCCGAGGCTTCATGAGCATCTCCATCCAGCCGTTCGACGGCAAGTCCGTCTGCCTGTTCTGCGGCTCTTCCGACCGGTCTCTTCCGGCCTACACCGTCGCGGCGCAGGAGTTCGGCGCGCAGACGGCGGCGGCGGGCTGGCGGCTGGTCTATGGCGGCGGCGGCGTGGGCTTGATGGGCGCCTCGGCCCGGGCGGCGCACGAGGCCGGCGGTCGGGTGCTGGGCGTCATGCCCGGCTTCCTGCGCAGCCGCGAGCGCCTGTTCGACGAGGTCGAGACCCTGGTTGTGACCTCGATGCACGAGCGCAAGACAATCATGTACGACCAGTCGGACGCCTTCGTGGTGGCGCCGGGCGGCGTCGGCACGCTGGAAGAGGTGATCGAGGTCCTGTCGTGGAAACGGCTCGACCTTCACCATAAGCCGGTGATCTTCTTAAACATCAATGGCTTCTGGGACACCCTTCTGGCAGCGATTGAGACCGGCATCGAGCAGAAGATGACGCCGGACAGCTTCCGTGAGGCCTACAGCGTCGTGAACACGGTCGAGGAAGCCATCGCGCTGATGCAGTCGGCGGACGATCTGCCTCACTTGCAACATGATCTGCGTTAAGTGAACATCGATCAGGTCGCGCTGACCGCGTTTCGTTTGGCAACGCGCTCTTGACAGTTTCTAATAACAACGCACACTGAGATGGTGGGTGCGAGAGCGCGCCCGACCTCATCGGAGACTCCCCATGCGCGCCTTCCTCGTCGCCGCGGCCCTGCTTGTCGCCGCCCCCGCCTTCGCCCAATCCGCCGGCACCAGCGCTGTCCTGACCGACGCCACCAAGGCTCCGGCCAGCCGCACCATCATCGACGGCGCCACCTGGCGCTGTGACGGCGCCAACTGCACCGCCTCGGGCGGCGCCAGCCAGACCGCCACCCGCGCCTGCCGCCGCGTCGTCGCCCGCTTCGGCACGGTCTCGGCCTTCACGTACAAGGGCACGGCCCTGACGGCTGAAGAACTGACGGCCTGCAACGCCGCCTGATCGGCCACGCATAGCTGAAAATGGAAAGGCCGCCCTGCGAGGGGCGGCCTTTTTGCTGTCCGGTGATCGAAGACGGCTCAGGCCGTCTCGCCCTTCAGGCGTTGCACGATGCGCTCGCGGCCGATCATCGGGGCGATGGCGGCCATGTCGGGACCGTGCGGCTGGCCGGTCAGCATCAGGCGCAGGGGCATGAACAGGCCCTTGCCCTTGGCGCCGGTCGCTTCCTTCACCGCATTGGTCCAGGTCGGCCACAGGGTCTCGTCGACCGTCTCCGGCAGGACCTCCAGGGCGGCCGCGGCGAAGGCGGCATCCTCGATCACCGGGGTGACCGGGCCGCGCACGATGGCGGCCATGCCGACCACGTCGGCGAACTTCTGCAGGTTTGGGCGCACCGCCTGCCAGAAGGCCTCGCCCAGATCGGCGTTGAGCGCGGCCAGACGGGGCTGTGCCACGGCGTAGTCCATGGCGTGCAGGGCCTGGGCGTTCAGACGGTCCAGATCGGCGGTGTCATAGCGCGCGGGCGAACGGCCCATCTTGGAGAAGGCGAAGCTCTCGCCCAGCGCCTGAATGGAGGCGCCGACTTCCAGCGCATCGGAGGTGCCGATCTTGCCGAGGTGGCTGGTGATGGCGATGGGCTCATAGCCGAGGTCGCGCATCTCCGAGATCGAGAGCGAGCCCAGACGCTTGGACAGGGCCGCGCCGTCGGCGCCGACCAGCAGGGGCATGTGGGCGAAGCCCGGCACCGTCGCACCCAGCGCCTCGAAGATCTCGATCTGGGCCCCGGTATTGGTGACGTGATCCTCGCCCCGAATGATGTGGGTGATGGCCATGTCGATGTCGTCGACGACCGACGGCAGGGTGTAGAGGAACAGGCCGTCCTCGCGGATCAGCACCGGGTCGGACATGGAGGCGGTGTCCACCTCGGCATGACCGCGGGCCAGGTCTTCCCAGGCGACGCGCTTGCCTTCCAGCTTGAAGCGCCAGTGCGGGCGGCGACCCTCGGCCTCATAGGCCGCCTTTTCGGCGTCGGTCAGTTGCAGGGCGGCGCGGTCGTAGATCGGCGGCAGGCCGCGCGACAGCTGCACCTTGCGGCGGCGGTCCAGCTCCTCGGAGGTTTCGTAGCAGGCGTAGAGACGGCCCGAAGCCTTCAGGCGAGCCGAGGCCTCCTCATAGCGGTCGAACCGCTTGGACTGGTTGTGGCGCTCGTCCCAGAGCAGGCCCAGCCATGCCAGGTCGTCCTCGATGCCCTGCTCGAACTCAGGCGTGGAGCGAGCCAGGTCGGTATCGTCGATGCGCAGCACGAAACTGCCGCCCTGCCCTTTGGCGAACATCCAGTTCACCAGGGCGGTGCGGACGTTGCCGACGTGCAGCTTACCCGTCGGCGACGGGGCGAAACGAACCTTGACGGTCATGGGCAGGGAAACCTTGAAATGCGAGGCGCGTAGGTCGCGCTGCAACCCGGCGAAGTCAAGGCGCGGCTTGGGCGAGAGGTCCGATCATGATAGATTGCTCGCCGTCATGAACGCACCCGTGCAAATCCGGAAGCCCGAAGTCGCCGAACGACTGCGCGAAATGGCGCGCCTCGAGGGCAAGTCCATCACTGAACTGGTCGAGGAGATGGTGCGTGAGCGGGATGAAAGGCTGACGGCCACACGCGAGGCGGACATCGAACGGCGGCGGAGAGCTGTCGAAGAGGCCGTGGAGCGCTTCAACGCCCTACCGATCCTCGGCCCGCTGCTCACCGATGACGACTTCTACGATGAAGACGGATTGCCGAAATGATTGTGGTCGATGCTTCGGCCATTGTGGCGATCCTGCTCAGGGAGCCTGAAGCGCACGCCTTTCGCGAGCTCATGCTGGCCGCCGATGAGGTAAGACTGTCGCCTGTCGGCTACTGGGAAGCCGCAACCCGCTTGCGCGGACTGCGGGGGGCGGCTGGCCTTGTCGAACTGGACGAGGTGATCAACGGACTCGCGATCCGCATTGCACCCGCGACGACCGCGACTGCGCGCCTTGCCTGCGAGGCGGAGACAATCTGGGGCAAGCGAACGGCCGCAAGGCTGAACATGGGCGATTGCTTCGCCTACGCCCTGGCAAAGGAACTCGGCGCGCCCCTGCTGTACAAGGGCGAGGACTTCAGCCGGACGGACATTCAGGCGGCCTTCACCGCCTGAACGATCAATCGTCGCGGTGGACCCGTTCGCGGCGCTCGTGACGTTCCTGGGCCTCGACCGACAGGGTCGCCGTCGGGCGGGCTTCGAGACGGCCGAGGCTGATGGGCTCGCCGGTTTCCTCGCAGTAGCCGTACGACCCGTCCTCGATCCGGCGCAGGGCCTCGTCGATCTTGGAGATCAGCTTGCGCTGACGGTCCCGGGTGCGCAGCTCCAGCGCGCGGTCGGATTCGGACGACGCCCGGTCGACGAGATCGGGATGGTTTTCCGTCTCGGCCTTGAGGTTGGTCACCGTACCCTTGGACTCACGAAGGATGTCGTCCTTCCAGTCCATGAGCTTGCCCTTGAAATAGGCCAGCTGCCGTTCATTCATGAACGGCTCGTCGTCGGACGGCCGATACGCGGCCGCTTCGATAACAGACGCCAATGCGTTCATCGCACTCACGCTCTAAACAGCGCCCCCCTGTGGCGCACCGCTGCGTATAGGGATGCGAAAGAGTCGCGGCAACAACGCTCTCAAGAGCGTGACCCGCGAAAGTTAAACGCCGCGCGCGACCGTGACATTTCTTCATCACCCGACACGTGTCGCGGGAGGTTTTCGGAACGATTTCGCCGTTTTATGCTGCGCTGCGGCGAATATCCGCCTTGGCCAGTTCAACCGCCGCGCGCAAGTCGATCTGGTCAAGCAGGCTGTTGAGGGCCGGATCGGCGTCCTCGGGGCGTTCTTCGCGCAGGGTGCGGGTCAGGCGCTCCAGCGCCCTCTCGCCCGTTTCGCCCTGCAATAGGGCCAGTTTCAGCTCATCCAGGCGATCCAGAAGCCCGCTGCCCCGGCGGACGGCGCGTCGACGACGCTCGGTGGCGTCCTCCACCCCCTGCAGGGCCATGAGGGCGTTCATCCCCGCCACGCCTGAAACCGAAGCGGCCGCCGCGGGGGCGCTGGCCTGAGCGGCGGACTGGCCGCCGGACACGGAAAAGCCCCCCGCGGCCTTGGCCGGGCGTGAACTCTGCGAGGCCGAGGGGCCGGTGGCGCCGGTGACCTTCATACGGTGCGACTCCAGAACATGCCCGACCATCGGGCGGCGCCTGTCACCGTTTGGTTAACGGCCCGGCAGAAACTGCCGCTAGGTCCGGATGGCGACCCCGTCCCTCTATTGATTTTGCTGACGTTTCTGTCTGGCACGGCGCTGGCATTAGGAGGCGCACAACTGATCGCGGACCTCCGACCGATGCAGAAACTGCTCGCCTCCCTCCTGACCGTCGCCGCACTGGCCGGATTCGCCGCCCCGGCGATGGCCCAGTCGCGGATCAAGGACATCGCCGCCATTGAAGGCGTGCGGTCGAACCAGCTGGTCGGCTACGGACTGGTGGTCGGCTTGGCCGGGACCGGCGACTCCCTGCGCAACTGCCCCTTCACCCGGCAGTCGCTGGAAGGCATGAGCGAGCGGCTGGGCAACAACATCCGCGGTTCCACGGCCAACACCAAGAACATGGCCGCGGTCATGGTCACCGCCGACCTGCCCGCCTTCGCCACGCCGGGGGCCCGGATCGACGTCAATGTGTCGTCCATGTGCGACGCCAAGAGCCTGCTGGGCGGATCGCTGATCGTGACCGGCCTGATGGGCGCCGACGGTCAGGTCTATGCGGTGGCGCAAGGCTCGGTGCAGACCGGTTCGGTTTCCGCTTCGGGCGCCTCGGGCTCGTCGGTGACGCGCGGCGTCCCGACCGCTGGCCGCATCGCCTCGGGCGCCACGGTCGAGCGTGAGACCGGCTTCGAACTGGCCAATATGAATGAGGTGCGGCTGACGCTGCGCAATCCGGACTTCACCACGGCCCAGCGCGTCGCCGCCGCCATCAACCAGTCCTATCCGAACACCGCCCTGGCCGAGAACGGCACCGTCGTCGCCCTGCGCGCGCCGACCAGCATGGGCATGGCGGGCTTCATCAGCCGGGTCGAGAACCTGCCGGTCGAGGTCGATGCCCCGGCCAAGGTGATCATCGACGAGGTCAACGGGGTCATCGTCATGGGCGAGGCCGTCCGCGTGTCCCAGGTCGCCATCGCCCAGGGCAATCTGACTGTCTCGGTTCAGGAGAACCTGCAGGTCAGCCAGCCCGAACCGTTCAGCCGTGGCGGCCAGACGGTCGTGACGCCCCAGTCCGATGTGACCGTGGAAGAGGAGCGCGGCGTGCAGATGCGCATGCTGGGCGGCGGGACCTCGCTCTCCAGCCTGGTCAACGGCCTGAACGCCCTCGGCGTGAGCCCGCGCGACATGATCAGCATTCTGCAGGCCATCCGGGCCGCGGGCGCCCTGCAAGCCGACATCGAGGTGATGTGAGCATGACCGACCTGTCCATCACTTCCGCTGTTTCTGGCGCCCTCCCCTCCGCCACCGCGTCGCGCGAAACGGCCCGGATGCGCGAGACCGCGGAACAGTTCGAGGCTTCCTTCCTGTCGCAGATGCTCAAGCCGATGTTCGAGGGACTGAAGACCGACGGCATCGGGGGCGGCGGCGAGGCCGAGGGCCAGTGGCGCAGCTTCATGATCGACGCCATGGCCAAGCAAACCGTGCAGGCGGGCGGCATCGGTCTGGCCGATCAGGTCGTCGCCCAGATGATCAAGATGCAGGAAGAGGGACAAGCATGACCGAAGCCGCCGTTCTGAACGCCACCGCTCGCGTCAAGCAGATGACCGACCTGACCGAGCGCCTGACGGCCTGCCTGGTCGAGGAGTCGAAGGCCTTTGAGGCGCGCCGTCCGCAGGACGCCGCCGCGACCGTGACCACGACGCAGGAACTGGCCAACGCCTATCGGCGCGAGTCCGCCCAGATCAAGGCCAATCCCGCCGCGCTCGCCGCCGCGCCGGTCGCCAATCGCAAGGCCCTGATCAAGGCGACGGAACTGTTCGAGTCGGTGCTGTCGCGCCATGCCCGCGCCGTCGAGGCCGCCCGCACCATCTCCGAGGGGCTGGTCCAGACCATCGCCGCCGAGGTGGCCAGTCAGCGCGGCTCCCCGTCCGCCTATGGCGCTTCGGGCAGGGCCAATGCCGGCGATGGTCGTGCGGTTGCGCTTAACCGAACAGCGTAATTTTCCTTATCCGTCGCAAAGGCGTTTTTAACCCTGGTCGGGATAGCCGTCTGGAATGACGATGAAATCCCGCCTTCTGGGCATGGCGTTCGCCTCCTCCGACGTGCTGTTCGAGCTGGATCGGGACAAGGTCACCTTCGCCCTCGGCGCGGGTCCCGTCGCGGGTATCGATCCCGCCGCCGCCTGGGCCGGTCAGAAGCTGGACTTGGTGCTGACCAAGCCCTGTCTGGATCGCGTGATGGCGGCCATGGTCGCCCTGACGCCGGGCGTTCGGTCCGCCCCCATTGAGGTCGAGGTTCTGGCGGGCGAAGGCCGGGTTCGCCGGGCCTCCCTTCGCGCCTTCCTGCTGCCAGACCTCGCCCCCTTCGTCTCCTGCGCCATGGTCTGGCAGGGCGTGGCTTATCAGGCGGTCGCGCCCAAGGTGGAGCCGCTGCTGGACGCGCGCGGACTGATGAAACGGCTGGGTTCCCTGCTGGCCGTCGGTGGCACGGGGCCGGAACTGTCCGTCGATTTCGTCGAGGTGCCCGGTCTGGGGACGCAGGACGAGCCACACCGCAGGGCCGGTGAGCGGATCGAGGCGCGGCTGCAGTCGGCTTCCGTCGGAGGAAACAGCGCCGCAAAACTGGCGCCCGACCGTTTCGCCCTGATGCGCGACGCTTCGGACATCTCCGATCTGGCCGCCGAGATCCGGGCCATGGGCGAGGCCGAAGGGCTGAACCTGTCGCCCATCACCACCCATGCCGAGGTCGGGCAACCCGATCCAGCCATCGCGATCCGCACCCTGCGTCTGGCGCTGGAGGATTGCCTGAAGGACGGCGCGGCCGCGGGCGAGCGCTTCAGCGCCCGTCTGGCGCGCACGGTTCAGGACGCCGACCGTTTCAAGGCCATTGTGCGAGCGCGTGACTTCAATCTGGTTTGGCAGCCCATCGTCGCCATGGACACCGGCGCGGTGCACCATTTCGAGGCCCTGAGCCGGTTCGGCGGCGCGGCCCAGGCCCCGACCAACTCCATCGCCATGGCCGAGGAATTGGGACTGATCGAGGACTTCGATCTGGCCGTCGCCGAGAAGGCGCTGGTCCAGTTGCTTCGCCCCGGCTTCGGCCTGACCAAGGCGGCGATCAATGTCTCGGGCGTCTCTCTGTCCGATGATCGCTATGTGACCAACCTGCTGCGCATGACCACCCCTTCGCCGGAGGTGCGCAAGCGGCTGATGGTCGAGATCACAGAGACGACCGGAGTGACGGATCTGGACGCCGCCAATCGTCGACTGGCCGCCCTGCGCGAGGCCGGGATAAAGGTCTGTCTGGACGACTACGGCGTCGGCGCCGCCTCGATGAACTATCTGCGCAAGCTGTCGGTCGATGTGGTCAAGCTGGACGGCAGCTTCGTGCGCGACATCGAGAGCGATCCAAAGGTCCGCCCCCTGGCCGCCCACCTGATGGAATCGTGCCGCGAGATGAAGATCGCGACGGTCGCCGAGATGATCGAGACCGAAGGCCAGGCCGCCGCCATGAAGGCGCTGGGCGTCGAGTTCGGTCAGGGCTGGCTCTATGGCCGTCCGACCGAGACCCCGGTCATGGCCGCCCCCGTCGCCGTCGTCCGCCGAAAAGGCGAGGTCGTCGGCTGGAGCTAGAGGGCCAGTCGTCGCTCCACGCCGATGGCGTCGAGAAAGTCCGGATCGTGGCTGACTACGACCAGAGCCCCGTCGTAGCCGCGCAGGGCCGCCTCCACCGCCGTGACCGAGTCGAGGTCCAGATGGTTGGTGGGCTCGTCCAGGATCAACAGTTGCGCCGGGCTGCTTCCGCCGATCACGCAGGCCAGGGCCGCGCGCAGTCGTTCGCCGCCTGACAGGGCGCCCGCCGTCCGCTGCGCCGCGGTGTTGCGGAACAGGAACCGGGCCAGAGCCGCCTGGGCGTCGTTCGCCGTCGCCTCCGGATTGATGCGCCGATAGGCCTCGACCAGCGTCTCGTCTGGACTGAGCAGGGCCGCCTCCTGATCCAGCAGGGCGGCGCGGACGGGGCGTTCGACCTGGCCTGCCGTGGGCGAGAGTTCCCCAGCGATCAGCTTCAGCAGGGTCGATTTGCCCGCGCCGTTCGGCCCGGTGATCGCCAGCCGCTCCGGCCCCGTAACACGCAGGGAGAGCGGACCGACGATCCGCTGTCCGTCCGGTACGTCCCAGACAGCGTCTTCCAGCGCCAGCACGGTCCGGCCCGCCGCCAGCCCGGTCGGCGGCATGGGAATCTCCAGCGCCCTCACCCGCTCCACCTTTTCCCGGGCGGCGGCGAGATCGGCCTGGGCCGCCTCGGTGCGGCGTTCGGCCAGCCGGTTCTCCCGCGCGCCGGAGTTCTCGGCCCGCTCGGCCATGGCGCCCAGAAGGATCTTGGGCTCCGACTTCTTCATGGCGAAGGCCCTTCCCGCCCGGTCCCGGCGGGCCTTCTTCTCGACGGCCTTCTGGCCCTCGCGGGCGATCCGCGCCGCCTCGCGGCCGGCGACGTCCAGATCCCGCTCGGCCGAGGCCCGTTCGGCGACCTTGCGCTCGGCGTAGAGGTCATAGCCCCCGCCATGGGTCGCGGCGCCGAGGCTGGACAGTTCGACGATCCGGTCCATGCGGCGAAGCAGGCGCCGATCGTGGCTGACCGTCACCACCCCGCCCGGCCAACGGCCCAGCACCTCGGCGATACGCTCGCGCCCCTCCTGATCCAGATGGTTGGTCGGCTCGTCCAGCAGCAGAAGGTCGGGCGGCGACAGCAGCAGGGCGGCCAGCCGCAGCCGGGTCTGCTCACCCCCGCTCAGGGTGTGGGTGTGGCGCGCCAGATCGAGGCCATCTAGCCCGATCTCGGTCAGGACCTCGCTGATGCGCGCCTCAAGCGTCCAGTCGGCGGTGTCGAAATCCTCCGGCGTCGCTTCTCCGCCGAGAACCCGGTCGACGACGGACAGGGCGTCGGCGATCCCAAGCGTGTCCGCCACGGTTTCTTCGGGCGCGGGATCACTCCGCTGCTCCAGCCAGGCGACCGAACCCGCACGACTGACCACGCCCTCGGAGGGCGCGGACAGACCGGCGATCAGGCGTAGCAAGGTAGTCTTGCCGGTTCCGTTGCGACCGACGAGACCCGTGCGCTCACGCCCGAAGGCGAGGTTCAGATCAGAGAAGAGGGTGTGGCCGTCAGGCGTTCGGGCCGCGACGCGATCGAGCGTCACGAGTGCGGATGCGGACGGGTTTCGGCTTGGGAGCGAGGACATAGGCGAGCACGAGCAGCAGAGGAGCGGAAAGGGCGAAACCGATTTCCAGCGTGCTGATCATGATCGTCGGGCCTCCAGTGAACTCACTCGAAGAACAAAGGATGGGTGCGGATCGTCGGTCGCGCAAGCCTTTTCGGCTCTGGTCGCGCTGACGAGGCCGTGAAAGGCTGCTCAAGTCGGGCTGACGTGACGCGCAGAGGCTGGTCCGGAGGGATTGCCAAGCCTAGATCAGCCAAATGACCCACGCCGACACCGCCGAGGCCTTCGCCGCCCGCCGTCAGGCCGCGACGGAGCGGATCCGCGCCGCCACCGGCATCGATGAGGCGATGATTGAGGAGTTGGTCGAGACCTTCTACGGCCGTGTCCGCGATGACGTCCTGCTCGGTCCTGTCTTCGCGGAGCGCGTGACCGACTGGGGACCGCATCTGGCGCAGATGAAGCTGTTCTGGTCGTCGGTGGCGCTGTCCACCGGCGTCTATGAGGGGCGGCCGATGCCGAAACACCTGCCCCTGCCCATCGACGCCGCCCATTTCGACCGCTGGCTGGCCCTGTTCGAGGATACGGCGAATGCGGTCTGTCCGTCGGTCGCCGCCGGCCACTTCATGGAGCGCGCGCGCCGCATCGCCGAGAGCCTGGAACTGGGCATCGCCAATGCCAACAACGTCCTGCTGGGGCCGGGCGAGCGTTTCCGCCGCCCGTGGGCGCCCTCGGAATAGACCTCACTCTGCCCGCGTATAGCGGTCGCCGTCCCAAACCACCCCGTCCAGCGTCCCGCCGTTGCGGGTGAAGGCCATCTCCTCCAGCGCGCCATAGGCGTCGGACTGGGCTGCGAACAGATCGGCGGAGGCAGGCTCGAGCGTTCGAACCATCATGCCCAGTCGCGACCGCAGCCGATCCCCGTCGCGCTCGATGACCAGTTCGCCTAGATCGCCCCGGTAGCGCCCGACGTAGGCGTCCAGCTGTTCCGGCGTCGGCCGCCAGTTCCAGCCGTTCCACTTCGCAGCCTGACGGGCTCGCTCGACATTCCGCTCGCGGACGCCGCCCTGCTCGACGAGTAGATCAGCGTAGGCCTGGCCGAAGGCGGCGGGCTCAGGCGGCGTGTAGGCGGGGTCGAGCTCGAGGCTCAGGAAGATGCGGATCAACTGGGCGCTAAGGTCGCCGGTCATACTGTCGCTGTTGGTCATCACCGCGACGCCCAGGCCGCGCCCGGGCGCCAGCGCCATCCCGGTCCGCGCGCCGGTGTAGCCGCCGCCGTGCACGAGGACGGTCTCGCCGTTCAGCAGGCAAACGTTCCAGCCCAGCGCATAGGTCTGGCAGTCGAAACCGCCGTTGCGGATGTCGGTCCGGGCATAGCCCTGATGCGCCACGGCCCAGACCTCGGGCGGCAGGGCGGCGTGTCCGGCGCCCAGATTGGCCAGCAGCCAGGCGCCCATGTCGCGGCTGGAGGTCACCATGCCCCCGGCGGCGTGCATCAGCGGATCGGTCTTGGCCGCGCTGGTGTCCCACAGGCCGTCGCCGACCCAGTGATGGGGCGCCGCCACGTCCGGACCGCTCATCCGGGTGTCGGTGTGGTTCAGGCCCAACGGCTCGAACACCGTCTCCCGCAGCCACTGTCGCCAGTGCTTGCCCGTCTTCGCCTGCAGGGCCGCGCCGTACAGCAGATAGCCGGTGTTCTGGTAGTCGAAGCCCGGCGCGCGCGGCTCGGCCAGGGCCAGCAGACCCGGAATGTCCGCCGGCGACGGCTCGTCGATATAGGCGGTGCGGGTAGACAGAACGTCGGCGGTGAACGGTCCCTGATGGGTCAGCAACTGGCGGAAGGTCACCTGCGTCGGATCCACGCCCCGCATCCGCAGGTCCGGCCAGACATCGGCCATGGACTGGTCGATGTCGAAGACCCCGCGCCGGTCCAGCGTCTCGGCCATCAGGCCCACATAGGCCTTGGTCATCGACGCGATGTAGAAGGGCGTGTCCGCCGTCACGGGTGCGCCGGTCCGGACGTCGGCGATCCCGTCCACATAGATGACCGGCGCCTGCCCCTCCCGCACCATGACGACCGAGAAGCCGGGCGAGGCTGATCTCGGCGCACGGGTGGCCTCGGCGAGCGCTGTCACCGTCTGTGTCGTGCGGTTGAAGTGGGCGGGATCGGACGGGGACTGAACCGGCAGGACGGCGAGCGCCAGGGCGAGGGAAAGCATGGGTGAGAGGCTCCTTGATCCCTGCCCTATCGCCCGGTCGCCGTGCTCAGGCTTGAACGAATGTCACGCCGCCAGCAGGGCGCGGATGCGAGAGACCGGCAGACCCATCTGCGCCCGCACCGTCCGGGCCATGTGGCTCTGGTCGGCGAAGCCCGCCGCGGCGGCCACCGAAGCAAGACGCTCGGAGCCCGCCAGCGCCATCGACACGCCGCGCATGGCCAGGCTGCGGGTGCGATACAGGCTGGGCGGCAGGCCGTAGGCGTCGGTGAAGGCGCGGCTCAGATGCCCCCGGTGCACCCCGATCTCCCGCGCGGCACGGTCGATCCGGGTCTCCGAAGGGGCGTCGTCCAGCGCGGTCTTCAGCTCGGCCAGCCATTGCGGCGGGGTGGCGCGGGGCTGATCCCTGTCCGTAGCATCGGCCAGAGCCGTCAGGTCGCGGGCGAAGTCGCCGATCATCACTGCATCGTCCGAGGTCAGGATACGGCGGATCAGGGTCTCGCCCACCCGGTCCAGCGGTCGCCAGTCGCACGGCGGGCGGACGACCCTCAGTGCCGGCGACATCTCCACGGATAGCATCAGCGCGCCCTCGGGGCCGAAGGTCGCCGCGTGACGCTGGCCGCCCGGCTTTATGCCGCTGGATCGGCGATGCGAGAAGGTCTCGCCCGACGTCGTCGCCTCGCGCAGGGCGCCGCCCAGCAGGAAGGAGACCTGCGCCCGCTCATGTTCGTGCGGGGTCTGATCGACGTTCGGCCGGTAGTGGACCAGCGACACGACACAGTCCGCCGACTGGTGAAGTCGGCCCTTGAGGACGGGCGTAGGTTCGGGCCGGATCATGAGTGCAGGCTTAGGCAGAGGGCGCGCCGCGACCAAGTGAACTCGACGACAGGTCCGGCGCGGTTCGCCGGACCCTGCTGCCACCTGCTGTCAGCAGTCTGGCGAAACCCGTCCCGGGTTCCTATAATGTTCTTGCTGATTTCTCCGAACCATCCCCCATATAGCGCTGTCGCGCCGGACCCTCCCCGGCCCCTCCGCGTTCTCCGGATTCCATGACCGAAAAGCACAACTTCATCCGCGTCCGCGGCGCCCGTGAACACAACCTCAAGGGCGTCGATCTCGACATTCCGCGTGAGAAGCTGGTGGTGATGACGGGCCTGTCGGGCTCGGGCAAATCCTCGCTCGCCTTCGACACCATCTATGCCGAGGGCCAGCGCCGCTACGTCGAGAGCCTGAGCGCCTACGCCCGCCAGTTCCTGGAACTGATGGGCAAGCCCGATGTCGACCTGATCGAGGGCCTGAGCCCGGCCATCTCGATCGAGCAGAAGACGACGTCGAAGAACCCGCGCTCGACCGTCGGCACGGTCACGGAAATCCACGACTACATGCGCCTGCTATGGGCGCGGGTCGGCATTCCCTATTCGCCCGCGACCGGCCTGCCGATCGAGAGCCAGACCATCTCGATGATGGTCGACAAGCTGACGGCGCTGGCCGACGGCGAGCGCATCCTGCTGCTGGCCCCGGTCGTTCGCGGCCGCAAGGGCGAGTACAAGAAGGAGATGGCCGAGTGGCAGCGCGCGGGCTTCCAGCGCGTGAAGATCGACGGCGAGTTCTACGCCATCGAGGACGCCCCGGCGCTGGACAAGAAGTTCAAGCACGACATCGACATCGTCGTGGACCGGATCGTCACCAAGGCGGGGCTGGAAGGTCGCTACGCCGACAGCCTGCAGACGGCGCTGGGTCTGGCGGACGGCATCGCCGTGGCCGAATGGGCCAATACGATGGAGGGCGAGACCGGCCCGCGCCGGATTACCTTCTCCGAGAAATTCGCCTGCCCGGTCTCCGGCTTCACCATCAGCGAGATCGAGCCGCGGCTGTTCTCGTTCAACAATCCCTTCGGCGCCTGTCCGGTCTGTGATGGCTTGGGCGTCAAGCTGGCTTTCGACGCGGATCTGGTGGTGCCGGACCGTGACAAGACCCTGCACGCCGGCGCGGTCGCCCCGTGGTCGCGCGGGCCGTCGCCCCTCTACACCCAGACCCTGCAGTCGCTGTCGACCCACTACGGCTTCTCGATGGACAAGCCGTGGCGCGAGCTGCCGGGCAAGGCCCAGACCGTCATCCTGCACGGCTCGGGGGGCGAGAAGATAAAGTTCGTCTATGACGACAACGCCCGGAAGTACGAGACGCTGAAGGCCTTCGAAGGCGTCCTGCCGAACCTCGAGCGCCGCTGGCGCGAGACGGACTCGGCTTGGGTGCGTGAGGAACTGGGCCGGTTCCAGTCCGAGACGCCGTGCGAGGCCTGCGGCGGCAAGCGTCTGAAGCCTGAGGCCCTGGCGGTGAAGATCGCCGGAGAGGACATTGCCGAGGTGTCCTGGCTGTCGATCAAGCACGCCCACGAGTGGTTCCTGGGCCTCGAGGGCAAGCTGACCGACAAGCAGATGGAGATCGCCCGGCGGATCCTGAAGGAGATCAACGACCGCCTCGGCTTCCTGAACAACGTCGGCCTCGACTATCTGAACCTGTCGCGTAGCTCGGGCACCCTGTCCGGCGGCGAGAGCCAACGCATTCGTCTGGCGTCGCAGATCGGCTCCGGCCTGACCGGCGTGCTGTATGTGCTCGATGAGCCGTCCATCGGCCTGCACCAGCGCGACAACACCCGCCTGCTGGAAAGCCTGATGGGCCTGCGCGACCTCGGCAACTCCGTGCTCGTGGTCGAGCACGACGAGGAAGCCATCCTGACCGCCGACTATGTCGTCGACATGGGACCGGCCGCCGGCGTCCATGGCGGACAGGTCTGCGCCCAGGGCACCCCCGCCGAGGTCATGGCCAACCCCAATTCCCTGACCGGCAAATACCTGACCGGCGAGCGCGAGATCGAACTGCCGCCCGAGGGCCGTCGCCCGGTCAACCGCAAGAAGATGCTGAAGATCAGCGGGGCGACCGGCAACAATCTGAAGAATGTCACCGGCGAGATCCCCGGCGGCCTGTTCACCTGCGTCACCGGCGTGTCCGGCGGCGGCAAGTCCACCTTCACCATCGAGACCCTGTACAAGGCCGCCGCGCGCCGCCTGCACAATGCGTCCGACGCCCCCGCCCCGCACGACCGGATCGAAGGGCTGGAGATGTTCGACAAGGTCATCGACATCGACCAGTCGCCCATCGGCCGCACCCCGCGCTCGAACCCGGCCACCTACACCGGCGCCTTCGGCCCGATCCGCGACTGGTACGCCGGCCTGCCGGAGTCCAAGGCGCGCGGCTACGGCCCGGGCCGGTTCTCGTTCAATGTGAAGGGCGGGCGCTGCGAGGCCTGTCAGGGCGACGGCCTGATCAAGATCGAGATGCACTTCCTGCCGGATGTCTACGTCACCTGCGACGTCTGCCACGGCAAACGCTACAATCGCGAGACGCTGGAGATCGTGTTCAAGGGCAAGTCCATCTCGGATGTGCTCGATATGACGGTGGAAGAGGCCGCGCGCTTCTTCACCGCCGTGCCGTCGATCCGCGACAAGATGCAGACGCTGGAGCGGGTCGGTCTGGGCTACGTCAAGGTCGGCCAGTCGGCGACGACCCTGTCCGGCGGCGAGGCCCAGCGGGTCAAGCTGTCCAAGGAGCTGTCGAAGCGGGCCACCGGCAAGACCCTCTATATCCTCGACGAGCCGACCACGGGCCTGCATTTCGAGGACACCCGCAAGCTGCTGGAGGTGCTCCAGGAGTTGGTCGAGAACGGCAACACCATCGTCGTGATCGAGCACAACCTGGATGTCATCAAGGTCGCCGACTACCTGCTGGACTTTGGTCCCGAGGGCGGCGACGGCGGCGGTGAGATCGTGGCGGTCGGCACCCCGGAAGAGGTGGCCGACAACCCACGCAGTTGGACCGGCAAATACCTCAAGGAGGTGCTGGACCGGCACGAGGTCCGCCGGGCGGCGCGGGTTGAGGCCTTGAAGAAGCGAGGCTGAGGCCGTTCAGGCCGCAACTTCGGCGGCTTCAACGCTGTGACCGCGGGTGCGACCACGCAGGATCAGCGTGACCGTGCCCGCCACCAGCACCGCCGTGGTGACGATGCTGGCTTCCGGCCCGAACGCTCCGCCGGTCAGCCACCACGGAGCCCCTGCCTTGCCGGTCAGGTCAGCGATCAGCGGGACGGTGTCGATCACCTGTCCGGACACCTCAAGCCCGAAGCCCAGCCCCAGGAGCCAGTTCCAGGCCGCGCGCCAGCCGCACACGCCCCACAACGACCCTTCGCGCACGGCGTACAGGCTGATGAACAGGCCGAACAGGAGGACGTTGGCCAGGCCGACGTACAGTTCGTTCGAGGGCGTGATGTTTCCGGCATGGCCCCGACGGACCCCGCCCGCGTGGGGCCTCAGCCGCGCTTGATGTCCCGCCAGGCGGCGGCGAAGGGCGCGTACATCACGCCGACGAACAGGGCGTAGACGATGGCCTGAGACAGGGCGAGCAGCAGCAGCCCCGGATTGGCCAGCGACATCTGCTCGATGACAGCGGAGGAGGTCCCGCCCAGCCCCATCGGCGACAGGCCGGACATCAGGCTCAGCGGCGCGACCAGAACCGAGGACAGGAACCAGATCACCATCGCCATGGCGAAGGCGATGATGGCCATGCCCAGCAGCGGCCAGAAGTGGCCCTTGGTCGCGCGGAAGGAGGCGAAGATATCGACCTTCTTCTCTGACACGGTGATCGGAACCGCCAACGACCATTTGACCATCAGCCAGACGAACAGAGCAACACTGGCCAGAACGCTGAGAAGTACGCCCAGCCACATCAACGGCGTGACCGCCATGGAGAGGGTGATGAAGATCGAAACAATGATCGCTGCCACGCCGAGGGCGATAGCCGTCAGCAGGCCGATTCCAAGGGTCACGAGGAAGACCCGCACCTCATCCATGCCCAGGCGCAGGAAGCCGAAGCGGCTCTGCTCCGGGAACAGCACGCCGCGTGCCACTCCGGCGCTCAGGACTGAGCTGACCACGATCGACAGCGGCATGACCCAGAAGCTGTAGCGGGTCATCTGCGCATTGGCTTCGAGCATCAGTTGGAAATCCTGCACGCTCTGGGGGCCGCGATTTCCGAACGCCTCGATGGTCCGCAGGCCCTCGGCGATTTCGGCCCGGTTCATCACCATGGCGACCATCTGGGCCACGGTGATTAGGAGATAGACCAGCGTCCACGCGACCAGCACCTTGGGGGCGCGACGGACGAGACGGAAGCCCTCAAAGGCGGCGTCGGTGGCGGCGAGCGGCATGGTCTTCTCCGTGAGTCGCTTGGTTCTAGAGGAGAGCCGCCCCGGGTGTCAGCGGAAATCGGGATGTCGGAGGCTGACGTGGCGTCGCGTGATGGCTAGAAGGCCCCGCATGAGCACGACCACCTCCCCCTCTCCCGTCCACGTCATCGGCGGCGGCCTCGCCGGTTCGGAAGCCGCCTGGCAGATCGCCAGCGCGGGCGTTCCCGTCATCCTGCACGAGATGCGCGGCGTTCCCGGCGTGAAGACCGACGCCCACCACACGGACGGCCTGGCCGAGCTGGTCTGCTCCAACTCCTTCCGCTCGGATGACTGGGAGTACAACGCCGTCGGCCTGCTGCACGCCGAGATGCGGGCGCTCGATTCCATCATCATGAGCTGCGGCGACGCCCATATGGTGCCCGCCGGCGGCGCCCTGGCCGTGGACCGCGACGGGTTCTCGCAAGCCGTCACCGTCCGACTGGAAGCTCACCCGCTGGTCACCATCGTGCGCGAGGAGATCGCGGGCCTGCCGCCCGAGGAGTGGGACAACGTCATCGTCGCCACCGGCCCCCTCACCTCGCCCGCCCTGGCCGACGCCATCCTGAAGGCGACCGGCGAGGAGAGCCTGTCGTTCTTCGACGCCATCGCCCCCATCGTCCACGCCGACTCGATCGACTTCGACATCGCCTGGCGTCAGTCGCGCTATGACAAGGAAGGCCCGGGCGGAGACGCCGCCGCCTACGTCAACTGCCCGATGGACAAGGCGCAGTATGACGCCTTCATCGACGCCCTACTGGGCGGCCCCAAGGCCGAGTTCAAGGACTGGGAAAACGTCCCCTATTTCGACGGCTGCCTGCCCATCGAGGTCATGGCCGAGCGCGGCCGCGAGACCCTGCGCCACGGCCCGATGAAGCCGGTCGGCCTGACCAATCCGCGCAATCCGACGGTCAAGGCCCACGCCATCGTCCAGCTGCGTCAGGACAACGCCCTGGGCACGCTCTACAATCTGGTCGGCTTCCAGACCAAGCTGAAGCACGGGGCGCAGGCCGAGACCTTCCGCATGATCCCGGGCCTGCAGAACGCCCAGTTCGCGCGCCTAGGCGGCCTGCACCGCAATACCTACCTGAACAGCCCGCAGCTTCTGGACAAGCAACTGCGTCTGAAGGCCATGCCGCGCCTGCGCTTCGCCGGTCAGGTCACGGGCGTTGAGGGCTATGTCGAAAGCGCCGCCATGGGCCTGCTGACCGGTCGCCTCGCCGCCGCGCAGGCGCTGGGCAAGGATTTGGCTCCGCCCCCGCCCGAAACGGCCATGGGCGCGCTGGTCGAGCACATCACCGGCGGGCACCTTGAGGGATCGAAGTTCCAGCCGATGAACATCAACTACGGCCTGCTGCCGCCGCTTGAAGCGCCCAAGGTCGACGCTGACGGCAAGCGCATCCATCCCAAGGAGCGCGGCCGCGCCAAGAAGCGGCTGATGAGCGTTCGCGGCCTCGAGGCCCTGAAGGCCTGGCGGGACGCGGCCTGATGGCGGCGGAGACCGAACTGGGCCGTCTGATCGACCGCCGCATCACCCTGGTCTACCGCCTCGACCTGATCTCAAAGGGCGCCCAGATCACCTATGACGACGGCACGCCCGTGGATATGGCGTCGGAGAAAGCCCGGCTGGAGGACGAGGTGGCCCGGCTGGACCGCAAGATCTTCAGCCTGCAGCCGCCCGCCGGTCAGGCCTGACGGTTCGCCGCGATCCAGCGGCGCACCAGATCCTCCAACGCCAGCGCCTTCGCTTCAACCGCTGCAAGGTCGGCGAAGGTCGCGACGCCCCGATCCGCTGATGGCCATTTCGCGACCTTCTCCGGGTCCCCGAAGACGAAGCCCGAAGCCGCTTTCACAGCCGCCCCGCGATGCAGGACGAGGCGCACGCCGCCCTTGCGCCCAAGGCCGAGCGTGACCCGGTCCTGATCTCCGTCCGCGAAGCTGGGGGCGTTCCATTTGATCGTTTCGATCAGGTCTGGAGCCACCGTCCGGACGATCTCGCGCAGGCGATCGACGGCCATACGCGCGTCAGTCGGCACGGCGTCCAGCCAAGCCTCAACCGCGCCGGTCGTCACTCGACAACCGTGCTCAGAGCCTGAAGCGTCTCCTGTGCGGCGGCATCGACCTCACGCCAGGGGCGGGACTGGCCGCAGCTGTAGTTGACCCGCCACGTGCCCTCCGCGTCGGCCGGCTGAAGGAACAACAGATAGTCCTGCCCGACGTCAGCCTCCCCATCGTCGCGGTCCATATAGAAACCGCCACTGTTCCGCTCGGTGACCACGTAGACTCGCCGGGGCGGCTCGCCCTTGAAGGCGGAGACAGTCTCGAGTTGGTAGACCGTCCACGGGTCGCCCTCGCTCATCGGCCCGCCGTTCAACGCCAGGATCAGGCGCGCCCGCACCACCAGTGGAGCATCCGCGAACTCCTGTTGGAGGGTCGTCCGGCTGTACAGTTCGCCGTGATAGCTGCACACCGCCTGCGCTTGGGGAACCAAAGTCAGAGACAGGGTTGCGGCGATCAGCCATGGCGCGATGCGGGTCATGACCCTTAGTATCACGCCCGTGGCCCGGCGAAATGGGCCGAAGAGATCGGCATGCCTCCCCCAGCCTTCGACTTCGCCCGGCGGGCCATCCGCCAGAAGATCACCGATGTCTTCAATGACGCCGACAAGGGGGAGCGGCCGGTGCTGCGCCGGGCCGACGCCCTGTTCCCGTCCAACGGCGTGGCGGCGCGGGTGAACGGCGACGTCGTCACCATGATGATCGGCGGCGTGTCCGGATTGCTGCTGCAGATGCTCCATCCGGCGGTGCTCGCCGGGGTCTGGGACCATTCCGACTTCCGCGCCGACATGCATGGCCGCCTGCGCCGAACGGCCAAATTCATCGCCACGACGACCTACGATCACGCCAAGAACGGTCGGGCGATGATCGACAAGGTCAATCGCATCCACGCCAAGCTGGCGGGCGTCCTGCCGGACGGCACGCCCTATCGCGTCTCCGACCCGGCGCTGCTGGCCTGGGTGCATGTGACCGAGACGATCAGCTTCCTCGACGCCTGGATCCGCTACGCCGAGCCGGGGATGTCGATGGCGGATCAGGACGCCTATTTCGACGAGATGGCCCGCATCGGGGCGGCCCTGCACGCCGATCCCCTGCCCCGCACCCGCGCGGAGGCCGAGGTCCTGATCCAGAGCTATCGTCCGCAGCTCAAGTCCGATGACCGCACCCGTGAGGTGGCGAGGATGGTGATGCGCCAGCGCGTAGGTTCGCCCGCCGTGGATGCCGCCGCCGGGGTGATCATGCAGGCCGGTCTCGACCTGTTGCCGGACTGGGCGCAGGCCATGCACGAGCGCCCCTTCGGCCCGCCCCGCGTCCTGACCCGCGCCAGCGCCCTGTCCACCGCCCGCCTGCTCCGCTGGGCCTTCCGGGGCTCGCCGAACACCCGTGTCCATCCGCCCGAAGTGACGAGCTACTGATGGCCTTGCACATTCGCATCGACGACCTGTCCAGCCAGCCGACGCAGGACCTTCTGGCCCTGCACCTGCGCGGGATGCAGGCCTATTCGCCGCCGGAATCCGTGCATGCGCTGGACCTGTCCGCGCTGAGGACGCCGGACATCACCGTCTGGACCGTCTGGGACGGCGACGCCATCGCAGGGATCGGTGCCATGCGTCAGCTCTCCCCCGAGCAGGGCGAGCTGAAGTCGATGCGGACCCATCCCGATCACCTGCGCAAGGGCGTGGCGGCGGCCCTGCTGGAGCACATCATCGACGAGGCGAAGGCCCGAGGCCTGTCGCGGCTGAGCCTCGAGACCGGCTCGGGCCCGGCCTTCGATCCGGCCCTGACCCTGTATCGCCGTCGCGGCTTCACCGATGGTCCCGCGTTCGGCGGCTATCAGGCCACCGACTTCAATCAGTTCCTGCATCTGACGCTCTAGATGTCACATCCGCGCGCGCCGTCTCGTCCTTGCCTGTGACGGACGGATCGGTCGCCACAGGGGCGCCGGCGGCTCCGTTGCGGAGCCTTCCCATGCGCACCACCCGTCCCATGCTCGCCCTGCTGCCCGACACCCAGAAGGGCGTGCAGGCCCTCTATGGCGCCGCCCACCAGTCGGGTGCGCCCGCCACGGTGCTTCATCTGGTCCATCTGCGGGCCAGCCAGATCAACGGTTGTTCGGCCTGCGTCGCCTCCGGCGCCAAGGAGGCTCGCAAGGCCGGTGAGACCGATGAGCGGCTCGACACCGTCGCGGCCTGGCGCGAGACGACCTACTTCACCGACGCTGAGCGCGCGGCCCTGGCCCTGGCCGAGGCGGCGACGCGGCTGGCCGACAATCCGGCGGTCGTGCCCGATGCGGTCTGGGATGAGGCCAGGGCGCACTTCGACGAGACGGCGCTGGCCGGGATCGTGCTGTGGATCGCCACCACCAACTTCTTCAATCGGCTGAACGCGACGGTCCAGCATCCCGCGGGCAAGCCCTGGTTCTAAATCCGGCCTGTCACCGCCGCGGCCACCAGCGTCAGGCGCTTGACGAACTCCGGCGCATCGGGCGATCGCAGCGCCGCGGGCGCCGCCGCCGGGAAGGCCGCGACGGGCAGCGCCTTGAGGGCGCGATTGGCGGCGAGACGCAGCGCCTTCGCCTCGTCCGCCCGTCCGGTCTGAATCAGGGCGCGCACGCGGCCCGCATCGGCCAGGGCCGCGTCATAGCCCTCCCCCGCCAGAATGCGGGCGGCCAATTGCATGGGACCGACGTAGAAGGCGTCCAGATCATGCGGCTCGCCATGCACCCGGCCGATGTGGGCCTCGATCAGGGCGTCGAAGGGCGCGCGCGGCAGTCTGTGTCGGGCCACGAGATCGGTCAGGGCCTCCAGCACCGGATGGCCCTTGCGGGCCACGCCCGTGAAGACGCCCTCCATCTGTTCGGCCCACCAGGTGAACCGCATCTCGGCCAGCAGAGGCTGGGTCACCCGCGACGGGATGGCCATCAGTTCGGCCTCGAAGGCGTGAAGCGCGATCAGATCGGCGCGCAGGCGCGCGTCCGCAACGAACCGGCTGGCCAGCCAGCGGTCGATATCGGCGTCGCGAACCTGGGCGTCGAGATCAGTCATCCGTCCTTCGTATGCGAAACGGGGCGGATCAGCAGACCCGCCCCGTCCAAGTCATTGCAATCGTAGAGCTAGGTCAGGGGCGCGAGGCCATGCCCAGCTTGACCGGCTTGACGTCGTCGGGCGAACCGCCGCCGCGCTTCACACCCCAGAGCAGGATGATCGGGGCGCCGACGTAGATCGACGAATAGGTGCCGATGATGATGCCGAACATCAGGGCGATAGAGAAGCCGAACAGGGCCTCCCCGCCGAAGACGGCCAGGGCCGCCAGCACCATGACCGCGGTCACGCCGGTGATGATCGTCCGCGACAGGGTCTCGTTCAGCGACAGGTCGATCACATCGCGCAGGGCCATGGTCTTGTACTTGCGCAGGTTCTCGCGAAGGCGGTCGAACACCACGACGGTGTCGTTCATCGAATAGCCGATGACGGTCAGGATGGCCGCGACCATGGTCAGGCTGAACTCGAGCTTGAACAGCACGATCAGGCCGAAGGTCAGGACCACGTCGTGCAGCAGACCGGCGACGGCGCCGAAGCCGAACTGCGGCTCGAAGCGGAACCAGATGTAGAGGAACATCAGGGCGATGGCGGAGCCGAGGGCCAGCAGGCCGGACTGGAACAGTTCGCCCGAGACCTTGGAGCCGACGACGCTGACGCCCGAATAGGTGACTTCACCCGTAGCTTGGGTGATGGCCGCCTCGACCTGGTTCACGACGGCGGTCTGGTCGCGACCTTCCGGGACCTGGAAGCGAACAATGGCCGTCGAGCCGTCGTCGATGTTGTTGTCGCGCCGGGCGATGCCCTGCACGCCGACATCACCGAGGTCCAGGCCACTGACCGCGCCGCGCACGTCTTCCAGATTGATCACCTGGCCGGCGGGCTTGGCCACCTCCAGCGAGGCGCCGCCCCGGAAGTCGATGCCCATGTTCAGGCCGGGGACGAAACAGGCGACGATCGACGCCACACACAGGATCACCGAGATGAAGGCCGCCGGTCGCGCGTATTTCACGAACTGGAAGTTGGTCTTCTGCGGCAGCAGTTTGATGAGAGGCCATCCACGCATCGCCATCACTCCGCGATCGGCAGTTTTTTGGGCTTGGCCGTTTTCAGCCAGAACGCCAGCAGCACCTGGGCCACCAGCACGGACGACAGCACCGAGGTGAACACCCCGATCGCCAGCGTCCAGGCGAAGCCACGAACCGGGCCCGCGCCGAAGACGAACATGATCGCCGCGGCCACCAGGGTGGTGACGTTGGCGTCGACGATGGTGCCCATGGCCTTGTTGAAGCCGGCGTCCATCGAGGCGATGACGCTGCGGCCCGCCCGGGCCTCGTCGCGCATCCGCTCGTAGATCAGCACGTTGGCGTCAACGGCCACAGCGAACGTCAGGATCAGGCCAGCGATGCCCGGCAGGGTCAGGGCCGCGCCCACCACGCTCATACAGGCCACGATCAGCAGGCCGTTGAGGATGAGGCCCAGAACCGAGATGCCGCCAAAAAGCAGGCCGTAAGCCAGGATCATGAAGACGACGATGATCAGGAAGCCGATAGCCGTGGAGAGGGCGCCCGCGGCGACCGCGTCCTCACCGAGTTCAGCCGACACGGTCCGGCGTTCCTCGACCTTCAGCGGGGCAGGCAGAGCGCCGCCGTTCAGCAGGTTGACCATCTCCGATGCTTCCTGGATCGAGAAGCTGCCTTCGATGATGCCCGAGCCGCCGGTGATGGCGCTGTTGATGCGCGGGGCCGAGATGACCTTGCCGTCCAGAATGATGGCGAACGGACGACCGATATTGGCGGCGGTCGCCTCGCCGAAGCGGCGGGCGCCGGCGCCGTCGAAGCGGAAGCCGATGGCGGTGCGCTGGTTCTGGTCGGTCGTGACCTCGGCCTTGGTCAGGTTCTCTCCCGACACCAGGATGCGGCGCTTGACCAGATAGGGATTGCCCGCCTCGTCCATCAGCAGTTCAGCGTCCGGCGGCACCGAGCCGGCCAGCGCTTCCTGGATCGAGTTCTCGACGTCGACCATCTGGAAGGTCAGCTGGGCGGTCTGGCCGATCAGGCGTTCCAGTTCCGCCGGGTCGCTCTGGCCAGGAGCCTGGACAACGATGCGGTCCGCGCCCTGACGGGTGATGGCGATTTCCTTGGTGCCGCTGCCGTCCAGACGACGACGCACGACCTCGATCGACTGGGTCACCGCATCCGAGGCCATGGCGTTCATAGTCTGCTCGGTGAAGGCGTAGCGGATGCGATCATTGCCCTGACGCTGGACCGTGCGGTCCGCGACGCCGTTCGGGCCGGGGCTGATCAGGCCGCGCATCGCCTGCTGGGCCAGTTCGGCCTGCCCAGGGTCAGCGATGGTGACGATCACGCCGTCGGCCTGACGGGCGATGCTGTTCACGCCGACACTGGCCTCGGCCAGCACGGTTCGGGCGTCTTCGGCCAGGTTGGTCAGGCGCTTCTCGCGCATGGCCGGCACGTCGACTTCCAGCAGCAGGTAGGACCCGCCCTGCAGGTCGAGGCCGAGGTTCAGGGTGCTGGACGGCACCCAGCCCGGCAGGGCCTCCCGCTGGGCGGGGCTCAGCAGGTTCGGGACCGTGAAGACCACGCCGAACAGAACAGACAGGGCGAGAAGGGTGACCTTCCAGCGCGACAGATGGATCATGCGGGCGACCCCGAACCTTTCAGGAGACCGATCAGGCCTTGGCGTCGTTGGCGGCGACCGCCGTGCGGTTGCGGACGTCGGCGATCATGGTCTTGATCACGCGGACGTTCACGCCCTGGGCGATCTCGACCATAGCTTCCTCGTTCTCGACGCGGGTGACCTTGCCGATCATGCCGTTGGACAGGGTGACGGTGTCGCCGCGCTTCACCGCCTCGATCATCGCCTTGTGCCGCTTCATCTGCTGCTGCTGCGGGCGGATCATCAGGAAATAGAACAGCACGATCATCGGAATGATGAAGACGAACGTGCCGGCGGGGCCGGCCAGGAATTCCTGCACTTTGATCTCCGAAAAGCGCCGGGCGCGCCCGTGGCGCCGCCCCCTAAAATGAGGCGCGGAACCTAGGGCGCGTCGTCACACTTTGCAACGCGGCGCTAAAGCGCGCCGGACCGCCTGCGTTATCGCGGCAACACGGTGAGCGGATCGACCGCCGACGGAGTGTCGCCACGCACGCGCCAGGTCTCGAAGTGGATAGAGGGGCGGCCGTCGCCGGCGGTCGTGCCAACGGTGCCGATCTGCTGGCCGGCGGCGACATCATCGCCGTCGCGCACCACGGCTGAACCCAGATGGCCGTAGACCGTGCGCCAGCCGTCGCGGTGGACGATCAGGACCGTCAGCCCCTGCCCTACCAGATCGTCGCCGACATAGCCGACGCGACCGGCGGCCGAGGCACGGACTTCCGCGCCCGCCGGAGCGCCGATGTTCACTCCATTGTTGCGCTCACCCATCCCAACCGGGCCGAAACGACGCAGGATGTCGCCGCGGACGGGCCAGTCCAGGCTGGCGGCGTTCGTGGGCGCGGCGACCGGCGGGGCGGTGGCGGCGGGCTCACGCGACAGCGGCACGTTCGAAGGCGGAGGCGGCGGAGGCGGCGGAGGCGCGGTCTCTTCCGGCACAGTGACGCCGAAGGGCGACGGGCCGGTCGCATAGGGATCACCGCCGATGTCGACCGCGCCCTGCGGCAGCAGAATGCGCTGGCCGGGCGAGATGGCGGCGCGCGGGCCCAGGCCGTTCAGGTCGATCAGGGACTGCACGGGCGTCTGGAAGCGGCGGCCGATGCCCGAGATGGTGTCGCCCGGCTGGATCTCGTAGGCCGCGCCGCCGACGGGCGCGGCGGTCGATCCGCCGTTGCGGGCGGGCGGCGGCGGGCTGGTGAAGCCTTCCGAGGCAGGACCGGCGGCGGGACGCGCGCTCGGCTCGTTGTAGGGGGCGTTGGCGGGGACCTCGGTGTAGGGCCGGGTCGGCACGTCATTGTACGGGCGCGGACCGGTCGAAACGGGTGAGTCGAGCGCGCCGCCCTCGATGGTCTCGACGGGCGCGCCGCGCGGCGGCGGAGCTTCATTGGCCGGATCGGTGGCGCCGCGAACGCCCTCCCCGGTCGGGATCGGACGGGTCGGATAGACGGGACCCGCGGGCGGCGGGCCGGCAGGCCGGTTCGGCTGATCGGCATAGATCGAATAGCGCGGCTCGGCGGGATAGCTGGAACAGGCCGCCAGCAGGCTCATCGCCCCCAGCACCGTCAGGATGCGCGTCATGCCGCCCATTCGAGTCATTCGCCCACTCCGCTTCTGCGCCCAGTTTGTCAGTTCGACCTGACCCGGAAAACCGCGCCAAAGTTGGGCGGGAAGGTTAATCAAACCCTACCCCTCCTTCGCCGTGCCCTCGACGAGGGGGACAAAGCGGACCTCGGTCAGGCTCTCGCGGCGGAAGCTGCCGTCGGGCTGACCGACGTAGCGGTGCAGCATCTGCACCGAGCTGCGGCCCACGGGGCAGACCAGAATGCCGCCGGGCTTGAGCTGCTTCAGCAGCTCGGTCGGCTCGCCGGGAGCGGCGGCGGTGACCATGATACGGTCGAAGGGCGCCTGTTCGGGCCAGCCCAGACCCCCGTCGCCGTGGCGGGTGATGATGTTGTCGATGTCGAGCTGGCGCAGGCGGTTTTCCGCCTCGGTCAGCAGGCTGCGGTAGCGCTCGACGGAATAGACGTAGCGGGCCAGTCGGCTGAGCACCGCGGCCTGATAGCCGCTGCCGGTGCCGATCTCGAGCACCCGGTGGCGCTGCTGCACGTCCAGCGCCTGGGTCATCAGGCCGACGATATAGGGCTGGCTGATCGTCTGGGCGCAGTCGATCGGCAGGGCCTGATCCTCCCACGCCTGATCGAGGAATTTCTCGTGGACGAACACCGCGCGGTCGATGGACTCCATCGCCTGCAGGACGCGTGGCTCGGTGACCCCCTGCTGGCGCAGCCCGAGGATCAGACGTCCGGCGCGGTCGTCGTTCAGCTTCATTCCGCCGCCGCCACCGATTTGGGCGGAGCCCCGCCCAGCACCTTCTTCAGGTCGTTGACGCTGGCCATGTGGGTCAGGTCGATGTGCAGGGGCGAGACCGAGATGCGGCCCTCGTCCATGGCCTTCAGGTCCGTGCCGTCGGCGTGGTCCTGTTTCGCGCCGCGGAAGCTCATCCAGTAGTAGTCGCGGCCGCGCAGGTCGGTGCGGCGAACCGCATGCATCTCGCCGATGTCGCGGAAGCCCTGCCGGGTGACCTCGATTTCGGTGACCTCTTCGGGCGGCCGAGCCGGGAAGTTCAGGTTCATCACCACGCCCGACTGCCACGGCTGGGCCAGCAGGCGGCTGATGATGGCCGGGGCGTAGGTCTCGGCGGTCGCCCAGTGGGCGGTGACCTCGTCGTGGAAGCGTTCGAGGCTCTGCGAGAGGGCGATCGAGCGGATGCCGAAAGCCATGCCCTGCAGGGCGCCGGCGACCGTGCCGGAATAGCTGACGTCCTCGCCGACGTTGTGGCCGCGATTCACGCCGGACAGGACCAGATCGGGCCGCTCGGGCATCAGGTCATTGACCGCCAGCACCACGCAGTCGGTGGGCGTGCCCGTGACGGCGAACCGCTTGGGGCCCAGCTTGTTGACCCGCAGGGGCTCGGTCAGGGTGATGCCCCGCCCCTTGGCCGACTGCTCTACAGCGGGCGCGCACACCCAGATGTCATCGGACAAGGTCCGGGCGATCCGTTCCAGACATTCAAGCCCCTCGGCCTCGATGCCATCGTCGTTGGTCAGCAGGATTCTCATGATCCGGTTCTGACTAGTGCGAACCTCGCCGCCGCGCATCTGAAAAATGGGCGGCGGCGGTGCGACCGGAGGCCTACTGCAGGACCTCGATGCGGTCGCCCAGGATGATGATGTCGCGGCTGCACAGGTTGGCGACGCGCGAACCCTGCCAGTTCCAGGTCTCGCCGCCGTCGCGGTCGGCCCAGGCGACGGCGCGGCCGGTGATGCGCACCTTGCGGCCCGAGACGTCGCGGGCGGTTTCCTGGGCGGGGCGCGGCAGGGCGGCGCTGACGCAGTCGCTGGGGAAGCCGCGCGCCGGATCGTGGCGGGTCTCATAGAGGCGGATCTCGTCGCCATCGACGCGCGCCCAGCCCTCGAAGGCCGGACCGGAGGCGTTGAACCACGACGGCGGCGGGGAGACGTTGTCGCCTGTGGTGGCGCAGGCGCCGAGGGTCAGCAGCAGGGCGGCGGGGGCAAGGGCGATCAGGCGCATCGGCGTATTCCTCAAGGCAGGTCTCCGGGCGAAGACTTCGGCTTATGGACCGGAACGACGTAACATCCTGATGACGCCGTCGTTCCGCCTCCTCTGACAGGACGCCGCCGACCGGCGAACACCCTCCCCGCGACGCCGGAACGATCAGCCGCCGACCGAGGTCAGGCCGCCCATATAGGGAACCAGGACGTCCGGCACATGGATGGAGCCGTCTTCCTGCTGGTAGTTCTCCATGATGGCCACCAGGGTGCGGCCGACCGCGAGGCCCGAGCCGTTCAGGGTATGGACGAACTCGGTCTTCTTCTCGCCGTCGCGCTTGAAACGGGCGTCCATGCGGCGGGCCTGGAAGTCGCCGCAGTTCGAGCAGGAGCTGATCTCGCGATAGGTGTTCTGCGACGGCAGCCAGACCTCGAGGTCGTAGGTCTTCCGGGCCGAGAAGCCCATGTCGCCCTTGCACAGCAGCATCTTGCGATACGGCAGCTCCAGCGCCTGCAGGATGGCCTCGGCGCAGCCGACCATCCGCTCATGCTCGGCGTCGGAGTCCTCCGGGCGGGTGATAGAGACCAGCTCGACCTTGTGGAACTGGTGCTGGCGGATGAGGCCGCGCGTGTCCCGCCCGGCCGAGCCCGCCTCGGCGCGGAAGCAGGGCGTCAGGGCGGTCATGCGGATGGGCTCGACCAGCTCGTTCTCGGGCAGGATCTGCTCGCGGACGAGGTTGGTCAGGGAGACTTCGGCGGTGGGGATGAGGAAGCGGTCGGACAGTTCAGCATCCTTGACGACCGAACCATCCGGCATCTGCCAGTCCAGATCGACACCCGGGATCTTGAACAGGTCTTCCTCAAACTTGGGCAGTTGGCCCGTTCCGTACATCGCCGGGCGGCGAACCAAGTACGGCGGGTTCACCTCCAGATAGCCGTTCTTGTCGGTCTGGGTGTCCAGCATGAACTGGCCCACGGCCCGTTCCAGACGCGCCAGCTGGCCCTTGATGACGGCGAAGCGCGACCCGCTCATCTTCGCGGCGGCCTCGAAGTCGAGCAGGCCGAGGGCCTCGCCCAGGTCGGCGTGGTCCTTGGCCGGGCCGCCTTCGCGGGGCGTGCCCCAGCGGCTGATCTCGACATTGCCCGCCTCATCCTCGCCGTCCGGCACATCGTCGGCGGCCAGGTTCTTCTGGGCGGCCAGCAGGTCGCGCAGCTCCTTGCCGACGCCGGCCTCGACCTCTTCGGCGGCGGCGATGTCGGCCTTGAGGGCTTCGACCTCGGCCTTGAGGCGGTCGGCCTCGGCCATGTCCTTCCTGGCGATGGCGCCGCCGATCAGCTTGGAGGCGGCGTTGCGCTTGGTCAGGCCGTCCTGCGCCCTGGTCTGGGCCGCGCGCAGTTCGCCGTCGAGGCGCAGCAGGTCGGCCACCAGCCCGTCGGCCTCCTCGACCCCGCGCGACGACCAGCCGCTGACGAAGGCGGCGGGATTGTCACGGATGGCGCGGATGTCGTGCATGGCTCTGAACTCTTGGAAGGGAGAGGGTTGCTCTAGCGGGCGTGGGGGATTCCGCCAAGGCTGGCGGTGCGAAGCGGGCGTTTCCTCTCCGTGGCGGTAGTGATGCGGGGTGGCTCCGAGCCGTGCGAGGAGACGGAGGGGCTTCTACCGCGCGCGCGGACAGAACCCCTCTGTCACGCCGCGAAGTCGCGGCGCGCCACCTCCCCATTGGCGTCGCCAGCGGGGAGGAGAAGCGAGTTTCCGGATTTAGAGGCCGCCTCATCGTCGTCGCCTTCGCTTGCGGAGGCGCTGACGGGGCGGGTTGGGGCCCGGCGCGGGCTCCGGCGGCTCCGGCGCGAAAACCGGGTGTGAAGAGTGTAACGGGTGTAACGGCGCGGCCGTGTGTTCCGTCGCTGTTTCCCGCGCGGGATCAAGGCGTTGGTTCACTTCATCGGGGGTGACAGGCAGCCGGGCGCGCATCTGGCGGTCGCGCAGGGCGAGGTTGAGGATGCGCCCCCAGCGCAGGGCAAGCTCCACCTTTCCCCGCTGGACGGCGTCGGTCACGCGGGCGGCGGCGAGGCGATAAACCTCCTCCATGTCGGGAAGAGGCGTGTCATCGAGGGCGAGATCGCGGGTCATCCGGACAGGATGACGTGCCGATACGTCGATATTGGTCGTATGGGCTCCGCGGCTGGCGGCGGCTGACTGGCCGTGACTGGGACGGTGATTGGTGCGGCTGGACGGTGTGTTCCCCGGCCTAGCCCCTGCCCGAAACGCATCCAGTCACCAATCACCAATCACCGGTCGGGCTCCGGCCCCGCCGACATTGGCTCCCCCGTCAGATCAGCCCCGACAGGGGCGAGCTGGCGCTGGCATACATGCGGCGGGGCATGCGGCCCGCGAGGTAGCCCTGACGACCGGCGATGACGGCGTGCTTCATGGCGCTGGCCATCAGGATCGGATCATCGGCGCCGGCGATGGCGGTGTTCATCAGGACGGCGTCGCAGCCCAGCTCCATGGCCAGGGTGGCGTCCGAGGGTGTTCCGACACCCGCATCGACCAGAACGGGCACCTTGGCCTGTTCGATGATCAGACGGACGTTGACCTTGTTCTGAATGCCCAGACCCGAGCCGATGGGGGCGGCGGCGGGCATGATGGCCGCGGCCCCCGCGTCTTCGAGCCGCTTGGCCATGACCACGTCGTCGGTGCAGTAGACCATGACCTGGAAGCCGTCCTTCACCAGCAGGTCCAGCGCCCGCAGGGTCTCGACCATGTCGGGGTAGAGGTGCGCCGTGTCCGACAGGACCTCCAGCTTGACCAGATCCCACCCGCCCGCCTCGCGCGCCAGCCGCAGGGTGCGCACCGCGTCCTCGCCGGTGAAACAGCCCGCCGTATTGGGCAGGAAGGTGAAGCGGTCGGGCTTCACATAGTCGACCAGCAGGGGCTGGGTGGTGTCGGTCAGGTTGACCCGGCGCACGGCGACGGTGACGATCTCGGCCCCGGCCGCCTCGGCCGCGTCGGCGTTCTCCTGATAGGTCTTGTACTTGCCGGTGCCGACGATCAGGCGGCTGTTGAAGGTGCGACCGGCGACGGTCCAGCTGTCATTGACGGAGAGGGAAACGGGGGCATGTGCGTTCATGCCCCCGCTCCTACGCCCTCAACGGCCTCGTTTGAACCCTCAGGCGCCCTGTGGCAGCGCGTAGGCGATCACTTCGTCTGACACGGGGGTCTCCATGAAGTGGTGGCCGCCGGGCGCGATGACCAGGAATTGACGGCCGCCCGCCTCGTAGACCATGGGCGAGGCCTGGCCGCCGCCTGGCAGGTGGTCGGTCCACAGCGTCTTGCCGGTCTTCAGGTCGATGGCCCGGATCAGATCATCCGTCGCGGCGGCGATGAAGATGACCCCGCCCGCCGTGACGACCGCCCCGCCGTTGTTGGGGGTGCCGATCTCGATGGGCAGCATGGACGGGATGCCGAACGGCCCATTCTTGATCGCCTGGCCCAGCGGACGGTCCCAGATCGTGCGGCCCGAGCGCAGGTCGATGGCGCGGATGCCGCCGTACGGGGGCTCCTTGCACAGCAGGCCGGTGAAGGGCAGCCGCCAGCCGGCGTTGACGCTGATGGCGTAAGGGGCGCCCGCCTGCGGGTCCCCTGCGCCTTCAGCCCCGCCCTTGCGGGCGTTCGGCTCGCCGCGCGGCGCCCAGCCCCGACGGTCGGCCTCCGCGCGCGGCACCAGCCGGTTGTAGTTGGGCATGTCATTGTAGTTGGCGACGATGACGCCGCGCGCCGGATCGATGGCGATGCCGCCCCAGTCCGAGCCGCCGTTATAGCCCGGATACTGGATGTAGCGGCGGTCAGCCGTCGGCGGGGTGTAGAAGCCCTCATAGGCGGCGCTGCGGAACTGGATGCGGCAGACCATCTGGTCGATCGGCGACATGCCCCACATCTGGCGCTCGGTCAGGTCATGCTCGCGGCGCAGGGTGTGATAACCGCTGGTGCGCTGGGTCGGGGTGCGCATCTGAGGCTCCACTCCGCCGCCCGGAACGGCGATGTTGTTGACCGGGGTCAGAGGCTGGCCCGTCGCGCGGTTCAGGACATAGATGTCGCCCTGTTTGGACGGCAGGACGACCGCCGGGACCGCGCCCGCCGCCGTGGGGAAGTCCACCAGGGTCGCCTGCGAGCCCAGGTCATAGTCCCAGACGTCGTGATGCACGGTCTGGAAATTCCAGCGCGGCTTGCCGGTCGTCACGTCCAGCGCGACCAGGGAGGTGGCGTAGTCGAGCTGGGGCCCGGTGCGGTCGGCGCTGACATAGTCGGCGGCGGTCGAGCCGAGCGGCAGGTAGACGAGACCCAGACGCTCGTCCCCCGAGGCCGTGGTCCACATGTTGGGCGTGCCCAGGGTGTAAATCTGCCCTTCCGGCGGGGTGGTGTTGATGTCGGGGCGCATCATGTCCCAGGCCCAGCGCAACTGGCCGGTGACGGCGTCGAAGCCCTTGATCACGCCGGACGGGGCCTGACGGTACTGGCCGTCGAGGATCTGGTGGCCGGTGACCACCACGCCGCGCACGATGGTGGGGGCCGAGGTGATGGAGACCATGCCGGGGATCAGGCGGCCCATGTTGGCCGAGGTGTCGACCTGGCCGTTCTGGCCGAAGCCGGCGCAGCGCTGCCCGGTGCGGGCGTCCACGGCGATCAGGCGGGCGTCCAGCGTGCCCCAGATGATGCGGGTCGCGCAGGGATCGGTCGCCGCCGCATTGGGCACAACGTAGTAGCTGACGCCCCGGCAGGCCGCCGTATAGGGGATGTTGTCGTCGCTGACCCGAGGGTCATGCTTCCAGATGTTGCGACCCGTCGCGGCGTCCACGGCCAGCACCATGTTCTTGCCGGTGCAGATGTAGAGGGTGTCGCCGATCTTCAGCGGGGTGTTCTCGGAGGCGTATTTGTTCTGCGCGCCGGGACGGTCGCCGGGCAGGTCGCCGGTGTGCAGACTCCAGACCCGCTCCAGCTTGCCGACATTCCCCGGCGTGATCTGGGTCAGGGGCGAATAGCGCTGGGCGTGGTAGCTGCCGCCGTATGCGGGCCAGTCCGCGCCGACCGGGATGGCGTCCGGATCGCTGGAGACCACGGCCTGTGCCGCGGGAATGTCGCCATTGACCCGGATGTGGGCCGCATTGGCCGAGGCGACGCCGCCGATCATCAGCAGGGCCAGCAGGCCGACCGCGCCGCCCGCGGCCCAGACCTTGCCCCGTCCCGGCTTGAGCACCGGCAGGGCCGCCAGGACGAAGGCCAGCAGCACGGCGGGAGCGATGACGCGGGGGACCAGGCCCCAGCCGTCGATCCCGACCTCCCACAGGGCCCACAGGACCGTCAGCAGGAAGACCCCGACATAGATCCACGCGCCCATGAGGCTACGTCGGATCAGGAGCACGCCGCTGGCCAGCAGGCCGAGCCCCGCCAGCAGATAGTACCAAGACCCGCCCAGCCCGATCAGCCAGCCGCCGCCGATGATCAGGGTCACGCCTATGAGCGACAAAATGACGCCGAGGGTGATGACCAGACCTCCGGCGAGGCCTCCCGGTTTGCGCTCCACGGACATGAAAACACTCCAGCGTGACGGGGGATTCGGGAGCGCAACACTCCGCCGTGTCGCAGGTTCCGGCGAGAATCTTGTCCCACGGCGGATCGGCGATCACGATCCGTTGCGCTGTCAGGTCCCGGCGCCTTTCGTCAGTTTCCGAAAACGGGGCCGACGTGGCTGACTAGGCTCGTGAGTCGTTGCGTAAAGGAGTGCCGGAATGCGTATCAGGTCCATGATCACGAGGAGCGCCGTCGCCCTGCTGCTGGCCTCGACGGCCCTGACGGTGATCAGTTGCACCACGGCGACCGCCCCGCATATGCCCGCTCCCGCCGCCGTGCCCGCCCCGCCGCCTCCCCCACCTCCTCCCGCGCCGTCGCGCCCGGCCGTGGTCGGGGTCGAGGCCACCGATCTCGATGAGGTGGTGGTCAGCGGCAGCCGCATCCGTCGCGAGGGCGACGCCGAGGCCGCGGGCGCCGCCGCTCCGGATGTGCGCACCGCCGCGTCGACGCCGGTGGCGCCGACGGATCGCGGGACCCGCCCGGCCCAGCCCCGCGCGCCTCAGGCCGGTCTGCTGACCGCCGGAGACTATGACGACCTGCTGAACCCGAGCTGGTACGCCGACTATGTCAGCCGCTACCTGCAGGAACAGGGTCAGGGCGGGGGCGACCAGACCCTGCCGTGGGTCGATACCCGCGAGGCCATCACCATCGCGGTGCGCGACCGCGACGGCCGCCCCGCGCCCTTCGTGGAGGTCTGGGTCTCGCGCCCGCAGGCCGAACCCCTGCGCCTGCGCACCCTGGCGGACGGGACGGTCGTGGTCTTCCCCGGCCTGGACCGGCTGGGTCGCACGGCCGACATCAGCGTGGCGGGCGCGACCCGGCGGCTGACCGTGGGCCCTGACCGGCGGCTGGAGATCCGCACCCACGACCGCGCGGCTGCGGTGCGCGCCTTCGACCTGCTGATGGTGATCGACGCCACCGGCAGCATGGGCGACGAGATGGAGTATCTGAAGCGCGAGATCGCCTCGATCATGGCCTCGCTGGCCGAGCGCCATCCGGGCGTGGACACCCGCATCGGCCTGGTGGTCTATCGCGACAACGGCGACCAGTATGTGGTGCGCGACTTCCCCTTCACCGGCAATGTCGATGAGCTGGTCCGGCGGCTGGAGGCCCAGCGGGCGGACGGCGGCGGCGACTATCCCGAGGCCGTGGATCAGGCGCTGGAGCGGGCCATGGACTATCCGTGGCGCGAGGACGCCGTGCGCTCGCTGGTTCTGGTGGCCGACGCCCCGCCGCATGACGACCGCATCGCCGCCACCTGGGAACAGGTTCAGGACGCCCGCGCCCGCCGCATCCAGATCACGCCCGTGGCGGCCAGCGGGGTCGGCCATCGCGCCGAGTTCGTGATGCGCGCCGCCGCCGCCGCGACCCAGAGCCGCTATCTGTTCCTGACCGACGACAGCGGCGTGGGCAATCGCCACGCGACGCCCGAGGTCAAATGCTATGTGGTCAGCCGCCTGGACAGCCTGCTGCGCCGGGTGCTGGACAGCCAGATCTCGGGCCGCCGCATCGAGCCGACCGAGAATGAGGTCATCCGCACCGTGGGGCCTTACGACCGCGGCGTCTGCGGGCCGAAATAGGCCGGGTCAGCCCCCGCCGACGAACTGAACGACCTCGATGCGGTCGCCCTCGGCGACGGGGGTGACGGCGTGCTGTGACTTGGGGACGATCTCCAGATTGCGCTCGACCGCCACCTTGCGGATGTCCAATCCCAGCTCCTCCACAAGGGCCAGGATGGTGTCGGCCCGGACGTCGCGGGGCTCGCCGTTGAGCTGGATTTGCATGACCTTGCGTCAATCTTCTTGTGGCGCGGCTTGCCTGTGGCCACGCCTCAGCTAAAAGGCCCGATCCGATTCCGTCGGAACGTCACCTCTGCGAGCGAATGCCCGACAGCCCCGTCCTCTACGTCCTGAACGGCCCGAACCTCAACCTGCTTGGGGTGCGCGAGCCTGAAATCTACGGACGCGAGACGCTGGCGGACATCCAGGCCCTGTGCGAGCGCACGGCTTCGGGCTCGACCGTGGTGTTCCGCCAGACCAATCACGAAGGCGAACTGATCGACTGGGTCCAGGAGGCCCGGGAGAAGGCTGACGCGCTTGTGATCAATCCCGCCGGCTACGGCCACACCTCCGTGGCCTTGCTGGACGCCCTGAAAACGCTGACGGTTCCGATCGTCGAGTGTCACCTGTCGAATCCGGCGGCGCGCGAGCGCTTCCGGCATCGCACCTATGTGTCGGCGATCGCCGCCGGCGTGGTTTCGGGCTTCGGCCCGATGAGTTACGAACTTGCGGTCAAGGCCGCCCTCGGACTGGCGCAGGAACGCAGCCCGTCCGCGGACCGTTCGGTTTAAAGGACAACAAGAGGCTCCCATGGCCGATCCGAAGCTGAAGAACGAAGCCGAAATCGACGCGACCCTGGTCCGCCAGCTCGCCGATATCCTGAATGACACCGATCTGACCGAGATCGAGGTCGAGAAGGGCGAACTGCGCATTCGCGTCGCCCGCGAGATCACCGCCGCGCCGGTCGTGCAATACGCCCCCGCCCCCGCCCAGGCCGCCGCAGCCCCGGTCGCAGCGCCCGCCGCCGCCCCGGCCGCCATGGCCTCGGACCCGGCCGCCATCGTCGCCCGCGCGGGTGAAGAGGTGAAGTCGCCGATGGTCGGCACCGCCTATCTGCAGGCCTCGCCGGAAGCGCCCAAATTCGTCCAGCCGGGCGACAAGGTGAAGAAGGGCCAGACCCTGCTGATCGTCGAAGCCATGAAGACCATGAACCCGATCCAGGCGCCGCGCGACGGCGTGGTGGCCGAGGTCCTCGTCGGCGACGCCCAGCCGGTCGAGTTCGGCGAGCCCCTCGTCCTGCTCGAGGCGTAAAGCCATGTTCAGCAAGGTCCTGATCGCGAACCGCGGCGAGATCGCCCTGCGGATCCACCGCGCGTGCAAGGAGATGGGCATCTCCACCGTCGCCGTGCACTCCGAAGCCGACAGCGGCGCCATGTGGGTGCGGCTGGCCGACGAGAGCGTCTGCATCGGCCCGGCCCCGGCGGCCAAGTCGTATCTGAACATCCCGTCGATCATCGCCGCCGCCGAGATCACCGGCGCCCAGGCGATCCACCCGGGCTACGGCTTCCTGTCGGAAAACGCACGCTTCGCCGAGATCGTCGAAGCCCACGGCATGACCTTCATCGGGCCAAAGCCGGAGCATATCCGGGTCATGGGCGACAAGATCAGCGCCAAACAGACCGTGCTGGCCGCGGGCATCCCCTGCGTCCCCGGTTCGGACGGCGAGGTCGAGACCATCGAAGACGCCATTGAGGCGTCCAAGACCATCGGCTTCCCGCTGATCGTGAAGGCCGCCGCCGGCGGTGGCGGACGCGGCATGAAGGTCGCCCTGACCGCTGACGACCTGGTCGAGGCGGTGCAGACCGCCCAGACCGAGGCCAAGGCCGCCTTCGGCAACGGCGCCGTCTACATGGAGCGCTACCTCCAGAAGCCGCGCCACATCGAGATCCAGGTCATCGCCGACAGCCACGGCAACGTCGTGCACCTGGGCGAACGCGACTGCTCGCTGCAGCGCCGTCACCAGAAGGTGCTGGAAGAGGCCCCCTCACCCGCCCTGTCGGCCGAGGGTCGCAAGAAGATCGGCGAGACGGTCAACAAGGCCATCGCCGCCATCGGCTATCTGGGCGTCGGCACCATCGAGTTCCTGTGGGAGGACGGCGAGTTCTTCTTCATCGAGATGAACACCCGCCTGCAGGTCGAACACCCGGTCACCGAGATGATCACGGGCGTCGATCTGGTCCGCGAACAGGTTCGCATCGCCGCCGGTCTGCCGCTGTCCTTCACCCAGGACGACGTGACCTTCGAGGGCCACGCCATCGAGTGCCGGATCAACGCCGAGAACTCCGAGACCTTCACCCCGTCGCCGGGCACGGTCACGGACTTCCACGCGCCGGGCGGTCTGGGCGTGCGTCTGGATAGCGCGATCTACGCCGGCTATTCGATCCCGCCCTATTACGACAGCCTGATCGGCAAGCTGATTGTCCACGGCCGCGACCGCGAGGAGTGCATCGCGCGCCTCAAGCGTTCGCTGGGCGAGATGGTCGTCGGCGGCGTCGACACGACGATCCCGCTGTTCCAGAAGCTGCTGCAGGAGCCGGACATCCTGTCGGGCGACTACGACATCCACTGGCTGGAAAACTGGCAGAAGCGCCAGAAGGGCGAAGCGTAAGTCCGCGTGGAGGAGCCGGGCTTCAGCGCCAGCACCTCCTCCGGCGGGTTCGGCCCGGACGAACTGCTGAATTGCTACGCGACGGGCGTCTTCCCCATGGGCGAGGCGCGCGATGATCCGCGCGTATTTCTGGTCGAACCGGACCAGCGGGGCGTCATCCCGCTGGACGGCTTCCACATCCCCACACGCCTGAGAAAGACCGTGCGCGGCGAGCCGTTCGAGGTGCGCGTCAGCACGGCCTTCGACGCTGTGCTGGACGCCTGCGCCGCCTCCATGCCCGGGCGCGAGGACACCTGGATCAACGGCCCGATCCGCAGCCTGTATCTGGAGCTTCAGGCCCGCGGCCACGCCCATTCGATCGAATGCTGGCGCGACGAACGGCTGGTCGGCGGCCTGTATGGGGTAACGCTGGGCGGGGCCTTCTTCGGCGAGAGCATGTTCACGCGCGAGCGCGACGCGTCAAAGGTCGCCCTGGTGCATCTGGTGGCGCGGCTGAAGCGCGGCGGCTGGCGGTTGCTGGACGCCCAGTTCCTGACCGAGCACCTGAGCCAGTTCGGCGCGGTGGAGACGCCGCAGGCGGCGTATCTGAAACGGCTGAAGCTGGCCCTGCCCGTGCGACCCAATACGCGGTCGATGTTCGAGCCGATGAGCGGGACCGAGGCGGTCTTTTACGCCCTGCAACCCACCACCCAGGCGTCGTAGATCGGATGTTGCAGGCCGCTGACGGCCGGCGAGGACGCGAACATCCAGCCCCGGAAGATCTGACGCGGCGTGGCGGTCTGGATGACGCCGCGCGGCTGGATGCTGACTTCCAGATAGGCGATCGAGTCGCCAACCTGCTCGTCCGAGGCCGAAACCTCGCAGGCCCGGGCGGTGAAGATCAGGGTCTTCTGGAAGCGAACCGGGCGACCGCCCACCTCGACCTCGAAGCGCATGCGTTCAGCGGTGATCTTGTCGACGGCCTCGACGATGGCGACGCGGCGGCGCTGACGGCGGCCGGGCGTGGTCGAGGGCTCGGGCGCGACCTCGACGGTCTGGGGCGCCTTTTCCTCGTCCGCCTTCTCGGCTTCGGCGGCGGCGGCTTCCGTGGTCGTGGGCGCCGGAACGACCGGCGGCGTGATGGCGACCGGGGCGGTCGGGGCCGGAGCGGCCTCCGGCGCGGGCTCGGCCGGCGCCGTCTGTTGCGGCGTCTGCCGGTTCAGCGCGGCGGTCGGGTCCTGGATGGGACGGGCGTCCTGCGGCAGGTCGTTGAGCGCGGACGCCACGACGCCGCCGGCGGCGAGAATCGCCGCGGCGGTCACGCCGGCAAGGATCAGCCCCTGACGCTTCATTCCGGACGCCAGGCCTCGTAGTCGCCGGTCGCCGTCGGGCGCTGGCCTTCGGCGGCGAGCGAGCCCTGCGGACGCCACGCCATCGGCGTGCCGGTCAGGTTGGGCAGGTGATCCTTTTCCCACGCACGGCGCGGCAGCGGGGCCTCGGTCGGCGGCTCGTCATAGGTGTAGTGCAGCCAGCCATGCCAATCCGGCGGCACCTTCGAGGCGTCGGCGTAGCCGTTGTAGATCACCCAGCGGCGCTTGCGGCCGTCGTAGCTGACGTTGTCCTTCGACTGGTAATAGGTGTTGCCGAACTCATCCGAGCCGATCTTCTCGCCGCGCTTGGCGATGGTGAAGAAGGTGCCGATGGTGGCGCCGCTGGTCCAACCGAAGATTCTGCCTAGCACGTCGGGAATTCCACTCGTCTCGCATCGTCCGGAACACCCCGGCGACAGCGGCGCGATCATAGAAACCGCGAGGCCTTCCGTCCAGCGCAACGCAGCAAAGGTGAAACTCAACATCTTGGGGGTAACCCCGATGAGGCACGCCAGATTTATTGCAGGTGCCCGCTTTCAACCGCTAGCATCACCGAAAGCCGTGTCGAGACCTTCATGCGTCCCCAGCCCCGCTTCGCCGTCCTTGCCTCCGCCGTCCGCCGTTCGGTGCGCCAGATCGAGCGCGCCGGCCGCCTGATCGACGTCCTGACGCCGGATGACTGGTCCGACGCCCGCGCCGAGGCCTGGGTGGACTGGGCCGCGCACGAGGGCCTGCCGCTGGACGGCGAGGACCTGATCACCGAGGCGTCCAACGCCTTCGCCGCCCGCCTGTCGCCCGACGAGACCTTCGCCGCCGAACTGGCCGCCACCCTGAAGCTGGGACTGGCCACGCCGGCCGAGCCCCAAGCGGTGGCGGCGGTGGAGACGCTGGTGCTGTCCGATCCGGCGGCGTCGCGCCTGTTGACCGCCGAGACCGCCCGGCGCCGAGCCCTGCGTCTGGCCGCCGGAGCCGTCGACGCCGTGGCCGGAGCCCTGGCCGCCGTGAGCGAGGCCGTCGCCCGCTGTGAAGGCCCGCGTGGCGACTGCACCGATCCGACCCACAACCCGGCCCTGGCCCGCGCCGCCCTGACCGCTCGCCGCGCCGGGGCGTCGGACGCCGACATCCTGAGGGCCATCGCGGGCGAATCGTTCGACGCCGCCCCCCTGCCCGTCCGTCCGCTGGCCCCGTGGGTCGCGGTGGCGGATCGCGCCCTGATCGCCTCGGGCGCGCCGGAAGCCGTGCTGGCCGCCGAGGGCGCGCTGGACGGTGACCTTATCCTGACCTTCGATCCCGAGACGGCGGACCTGACCGCCGAGGCCGCGCGCGGCGCGGGGGTGCTGATCTCCCTGACCACCCTGCGCAACCTCAGCGGCGAGGCGCTGGACGGGGCCCTGGCCGATCTGGCCGCCCTATGGGTCGCGGCCCTGTCGAACGGCGGCACGGTTCCGGTTTCGGTCGGTCTGGCCGAACTGGGCGATCTGGTCCTGGTCGAGCGGGCGAGCGGGCCGCTGGCCCGCGCCGCCGAACTGGCCGGGATCGTCGCGGGCGCCGGGGCCGCCTGCCTGTATGTGGAGGACCGCGAGGCCCTGCTGCGGCTGGGCGCCTCGCCCCTGACGGCGCTGGACAGCTTCGAGACCGGCGACGGTGAGATCGCACGCCGCCTGCGTCCTGCTCTGACCCACGCCATCGCCGAAACCGGCGGCGATGTGGAGGACGCCGAGCGTCGCCTGCTGGGCCGCCGGACGCTGGCGGGCGCGCCGGGCGTGGATCATGCCGCCCTGCGGGCGCAGGGCTTCACCGATGTGGAGCTCGAGGGGATAGAGCTGGCTCTGGCCCAAGTCGAGCGTCTGGAAGACGCCTTCCGGGCTCCGGTGCTGGACGCGGGCTTCCTGCGCGACGTGCTGGGCATCGAGGACGCGGCCGAGGACGATCTGCTGGCCCGGCTGGGCTTCAGCGAGGCCGACATCGCCGCGGCGAGCGGCTGGGCCTTCGGTCAGGGCGATCTGAACGGTTGGGAGGGCGCGCCCGAGGGGCTGGCGGCGATCCTGGCTGACCCGGCCAACTTCGAGATCGCCCTTCGCGCCGTACTGGAGCCGCACAGCGCCGCGCCGAATCTCGCCGCCGTCGAGCTGGAGTGGGACGCCACGCCGGCCCAGGCCGTGCGCCTGCTGGCCGACGCCGCCCGCGATGGACGCCGCGCGGTGCGCCTGCAACGTCTCGCCCCTCCGACCGGGCCGCTGCTGGACCTGCCCGAGGCCGCCGCCCAGGAGCGCGAGCGTCGGCGCGAGCCCGAGGTCCGCAACGTCGAGCGGGTCATCGAGAAGGTCGTCGAGCGCGACCGCACCCGCCGCAAGCTGCCGGATCGCCGCAAGGGCTATATCCAGAAGGCCGCCGTCGGGGGCCACAAGGTCTACATCCACACCGGCGAGTACGAGGACGGCGAGCTCGGCGAAATCTTCATCGACATGCACAAGGAAGGCGCAGCTTTCCGCAGTCTTATGAATAACTTCGCCATCGCGATTTCTATCGGACTTCAATACGGCGTGCCGCTGGACGAGTTCGTGGACGCCTTCGTCTTCACCCGGTTCGAGCCCGCCGGACGGGTCACCGGCAATGACTCGATCAAGTCGGCGACCTCGATCCTCGACTACATCTTCCGCGAGCTGGGCGTGTCCTATCTGGACCGGCAGGAGTTGGCCAATGCGGATGTGGGACCCGGTGACGGACTGGGGTCCGGCGATGGCGAGGCCGTCGAGGCCGTGCCCGCCGCCCGCTTCATCTCCAAGGGCTTCGCCCGGGGCGCGACGCCGGACAATCTGGTCGTCCTGCCCTTCGGCCAGAAGAAGGACGGCGCCGCCACGCCGCCCCCAGTGGCCAATGAGGCGACCGCCTGCCCGGCCTGCGGCGACTTCGCCCTGCAGCAGCGCGGGTCGGGCTGGGTCTGCGACACCTGCGGTTCCGCGCCGTCCATGCAGGGCTAGGGCCATGCAGGGTTAATCAACGAATTGCTGTCAGGCTTGCGGGGCTCATCCGAGCGCCCGGAGCCTGACATGAAGCCGTTGCTGACCGCCGCCGCCCTGATCCTGCTGGTCGCCTCACCCGTCGCGGCCCAGAACGCCGGTCAGATCGCCAGCGTCCGGCGCGGCGCCAGCTGCCCCGGTTGCAACCTGTTCCAGGCGGCCCTGTCGGGCCTGGAGCGCAGCGGGCTGAACCTGTCCGGCGCCCGGCTGCGTCAGGCCGATCTGAGCCTGTCGGTGATGAACCGCACCCGTTTCAGCAACGCCGACCTGCGCGATGTCGAGGCCTATGGCGGCGTCTTCTCGGGCTCGAACTTCACCGGCGCGAACCTGACCAACGCCAGCTTCGTCGGCGCCTATCTGGAAGGCGCAAACTTCTCGGGCGCGACCCTGACGGGGGCCAATTTCTCGGGCGCCACGCTGGCGCGGGCGACGGGGCTGAGCCAGTCGCGACTGAACCAGGCCTGCGGTGATGAGGCGACCCGGCTGCCCGGCGGACTGTCCATTCCCCGCTGCTGATCCGCCACCGACGTTACGGCGATTTAAGTAGGGTTCTTCGGGGTTTGGCGTCATGAAGGTGGCGTGAAACAGATTGCCGACTCCCTCTTCCGTCGCGTCCTGGCCTCCGGTGTCCCCGGCGCGGCCATCGCCGCCGCCCTGTGCGCGGCGAGCCCGGCGGCGGCGGAAGTGTCGATCCAGTTCCAGGACCGTGACGTGGCCCGGATGGTCTCGCTGGGCGGCTCCTGCAACCGCTGTGAGCTGTCGGGCCGCGACCTTACCGGCGCCAGCTTCACCGGCGCCAGCTTCACCAACGCCACTCTCGTGGGCGCCAATATGCGCGGCGCCGAGTTGGTCGGCTCCAACTTCGCCGGCAGCGACTTCACCCGCGCCGATCTGGCGGGCGCCGAGCTGGTCGCCGCCAACTTCACCGGCGCCAACTTCACCAGCGCCGACATGAGCGGCGTCTCGGCCATGGGGGCGACCATGGTCCGCACCCGTCTGGCCAACGCCAATGCGACCGGGGCCGAGCTGAACGGCGCCAATATGAACGGCGCCGTTCTGACGGGCTCCAACTTCACGGGCGCCGAGATCAACGGCGCGACCCTGGCCAATGTCAGCGCGCGCGGCGCCAACTTCACCGCCGCCGAGATCGGCATGTCGAACCTGACCAACGGCGACTTCCGCAGCGCCAACTTCAGCCATAGCGAGCTGAACGGCGCGCGGCTGACCGGCGGCCAGTTCGCCGGGGCCAATTTCAACGAAGCCGAGATGAACCGGGCCGATATCCGCGGCGCGGACCTGTCCGAGGCCCGCGGGCTGACGCAGGAACAGGTCGGCCGGGCCTGCGGCGACGCCAACACCCGCCTGCCGGGGCGTCTGACCGCCCGCGTCTGTCGGGGCATCTCGGGGATCCGGGTCGCGCCCGCGCCCCCTGCCCCGCCGGCGCCCCCGGCGGCTCCGACCCCGCCGCGGGTCCGCAACTTCGTCGTCGCCGGTGGCGGTCGCTGAAGCCATCCGGCTCAAATGAAAAAGGCCTCCGTCACCGGAGGCCTTCCTCGTTTCTGATCCCTCAGACCTTGATCGGCAGGGCCGTGCGGATGTGCACGTCCTTCAACTGGCGCTCCTGCGCCTCGGTCGGGGCGTTCATCAGCAGATCCTCGCCCTGCTGGTTCAGCGGGAAGGCGATGACCTCGCGGATGGCGGTTTCGCCGGCCAGCAGCATGACGATGCGGTCGATGCCCGGGGCCAGACCGCCGTGCGGCGGGGCGCCGTAGCGGAAGGCATTGAGCATGCCGCCGAACTGATCCTCCACGACCGAGCTGTCGTAGCCGGCGATGTTGAAGGCCTTGAGCATGATCTCGGCCTTGTGGTTCCGGATCGCGCCCGAGCACAGCTCATAGCCGTTGCAGACGATGTCGTACTGGTAGGCGCGGATGGTCAGCGGGTCCTGGGTCTCCAGAGCCTCCAGACCGCCCTGAGGCATCGAGAACGGGTTGTGGCTGAAGTCGACCTTCTTCTCTTCTTCCGACCACTCGAACATCGGGAAGTCGACGATCCAGCAGAATTTGAACTGGTTCTCGTCGATCAGCTTCAGTTCCGTGCCGACGCGGGTGCGGGCCAGACCGGCGAACTTGACGAAGGCCGACGGCAGACCGGCGACGAAGAAGGCGGCGTCGCCCTGGCCGAGGCCCAGCGAGGTCATCAGGGCCTCGGTCGGCTCCTGACCGAGGTTCTTGGCGATCGGGCCGCCCCAGGCGTTCTGATCGTCCGACCAGAAGATGTAGCCGAGGCCCGGCTGGCCCTCGCCCTGGGCCCAGGAGTTCATGCGGTCGCAGAAGGCGCGCGAGCCGCCGGTCGGGGCCGGGATGGCCCACACGGCGTTCTTCTCGTCGGCCGCAAGGATCTTGTTGAACAGACCGAAGCCGCCGTCGCGGAAGTGCTCCGAGACGACCTGCATCTTGATCGGGTTGCGGGTGTCCGGCTTGTCGGTGCCGTACCAGGCCATCGACTGGGCGTAGGTCAGGCGCTCGAAGCCGCCATGCTCGAACTGCTCGCCGAAGTCGTTGGTGAAGGTGTGGGTCCCGTTGATCGGCGAAACCGGCTTGCCGTCGGCGAACTCCTCGAACACGCCGTGCATGACGGGCTCGATGGCCGCGAAGACGTCTTCCTGGGTGACGAAGCTCATCTCGACGTCGAGCTGGTAGAACTCCAGCGACCGGTCGGCGCGCAGGTCCTCATCGCGGAAGCAGGGCGCGATCTGGAAATAGCGGTCGAAACCCGAGACCATGAGCAGCTGCTTGAACTGCTGCGGGGCTTGCGGGAGGGCGTAGAACTTGCCCGGGTGCATGCGGGACGGGACCAGGAAGTCGCGCGCGCCCTCCGGCGACGAGGCGGTCAGGATCGGGGTCTGGTACTCCAGGAAGCCCTGACCGACCATGCGCTGGCGGATCGAGGAGATCACCTTGGAGCGCAGGACGATGTTCTTGTGCAGACGTTCGCGACGCAGGTCGAGGAAGCGGTTGGCGAGGCGGATTTCCTCCGGATACTCCTGATCGCCGAAGACCGGCATCGGCAGTTCGGCGGCTTCGGACAGGACCTCGAGGGCCTGGACGCGCACCTCGACCTCGCCTGTCGGCAGCAGGGGGTTCACGGTGGAGGCGTCGCGCATGACCGCCTCGCCGTCGATGCGGATGACGCTTTCGGCGCGCAGGCGCTCCACGATCTCGAAACCCGGGGTCGACGGATGCAGCACCAGCTGGGTGATGCCGTAGTGGTCGCGCAGGTCGACGAACAGCAGGCCGCCGAGGTCGCGCTTGCGGTGCACCCAGCCCGACAGGCGGACATTGGCGCCGGCGTCCGAGGAACGGAGGGCGCCGCAGGTGTGGGAGCGATAGGCGTGCATGGTCGGTTCGTTCTGGATTCGGGCCCGCGAAGGGCGGAATTCGGGAGGGGCGGAAGGGCGCATTATCGCCCCCGAAAGTCAAGGTGGGAGGCGGTTCGCGGGGCCTCAAACACGAGGCTCCTCTCCCATGGCGAGAGGGTGGGGCCCGCCGACGCGGTCGGTGGGAGGGTGTGGGGCTTGGAGTGTGGGGATTGAAGCGGAGTCCGGTACGGGCGGCCGTGTAACCCCACTCCCTCCCACGCCTGACGGCGCGGGCCCCTCCCTCTCCCGACGGGAGAGGGACTGAACCCCACGATCCACAGCCCCCGCCGTTCCGTCCACGGACGAACGCCTCCGCACAGTCGCCGACGCCCGGCTTCTGCTATGGTGAAGACGATGACCGCCCGCCCCGCCCCGTCTGACCAGATGCGCCTGCCGCTTCAGAGCGACCAGCCGGAGGGGCCGTTCGTCGTGTCCGACTGCAACCGGGCGGCGGTCGAGGCGCTGGCGGACTGGCCCAGCCTGATCGGCGGCGTCATGGCCATCTGCGGCCCGGCGGGCAGCGGCAAGAGCCGGCTGGGTCAGATGTGGGCGGAGCGGGTCGGCGCCATCGCCTTCCATGGCGAGGAAGCCGCCTTTATCGATCCGATGGAGATCGAGGGCCGCCCCGTCCTGCTGGACCGGGCCGTGGACGCCGACGACGAGACCTTGTTCCACCTGATCAACCTGGCCCAGCTTCCGGGCGGCGCGATGCTGATGATCTCACGCCCCGCCCCCTCGGCCTGGGAGGTCGCCCTGCCCGACCTGCGCTCACGGCTGGACGCGGTCATCAGCGTGCCGGTCGAAGCGCCCGACGACGCCGTCCTGGCCGCCATGCTGGAGGCCCGCTTCGCCGAACGCGGCATCCGCCCGGCGAAGGACGTCATCCCCTATCTGCTGCGCCGCATCGACCGGTCCGCGGCGGCGGCGGAAGCCGTGGTGGAGCGGCTGGATGCGCTGCACAGAACGGTGACGCGGGCGCTGGCGCGGGAGGCGCTGGAGCGGGATGAGGACAGCGAAGAGTTGTTGGGCTGATACGCCTTTTGCGTGTTGACCGAAGTCGATTCCCACAGATACATCGCCCCTAGTAGTGAGGGGGCGTGATCTTGAAGCTGATCCGTGTGAGTGCGGCGGTGATCTGCGGGATCGCCGTCTCACTGGTGACCGGGTGCGCCAAGCCGTTTCCGGAACGGCTGAACTGGTACGGCAGCCATCCGGCCCTTTACACTCGGGCGTTTGACGCCGCTGCGACAGATGCGGTGGCCAAGGCGCTTACGGGCCAGAACTACTACGAACTTCTAGGCGACGCCGCTTACCAACTGCAGGCCACCGACCTGCCCTGCGACCAAGCTGGACTGGAAGCTTATTTCTTCGCAAAGACGCGCGCCTGCTTCCTCACTGGAGCCGGGCCATGGTTTCCGGATTGTCAGAACGAAGACGGCTGTGTCGGCCTGCGTTACGATCCGCAGTTGTTCAGCGATCCGCGCATCCGAGCGGCGGTGGAAGCCGCCCTGCGCGACCCCTGTAGCCATCTGACGCCACCGGATCAGGTCAAATATCCGACCGGCATGACGCGCTTCTTCCTGACTGCGCGCGATAGCTGGCGGATCATGCTGTGCGAACGGGAGACCGTCCGGGGGACCGACATCGTTTTCAATGATGAGGTCGGAGAAATTCGGATGAAGTTCGTCAGGGCAACTGACGCACGCTCCTCAACCCTCTTAACCCTGACACCGCCGTTCAGGCAGGGTTCATGGCGCGAGTCCCAGTCTGCGAACCTCAGTCAGGTCCTGCAGAAGGAGACGCAAGATGAAGATGAACGCCCCCCTGATCGCCGGTCTGGCCGGTTTGATGGCCCTGTCGGCGCCGATGGCCGCCTCCGCCCAATCGTGGCGCGGCGACCGCGACCGTGACGGGCGTTATGAGCGCTGGGAACGTCGGGAAGACCGTCGCGACTATCGCGAGGACCGCCGGGACTATCGCCGCTATGAGCGTGATCGTCGCGCGGACCAACGCCGTTGGGAACGCGACCAGCGCCGTGAGTACCGCCGCTGGCAGCGTGGCTCGGTCGTGCCGCGCGAGTATCGCCGCAGCTGGTATGTGAACGACTACCGCCGCTACGGCTACGCCCCGCCCCCGCGCGGCTACGGCTACTACCGCACGGACAGCGGCGACGTGGTTCTGGCGGCGATCGCCACCGGCGTGGTGATCTCGCTGCTGAGCCGCTAAGGCCGGCGTGAAATGAAAGAGCCCGCCCGGGTCTCCCCGGGCGGGCTTTCTTTTTGTCCTCCACGTTGCGGAGCAATGGCGAGGTGGCGCGGCGCAGATATGCGCCGTGACGGAGGGGGCGGCTCTGATGGACAGAGGGTAGCAGCGAACCGGCAAAGGTCGGCGGCGCCCCCTCCACCACCCGGGCTGAGTCGCCCGGGCGGTCCCCCCTCCCCATCGCGGACCGCAACGGGGAGGTTAAAGCCCCAGCTTGGCCTTCAGGATGTCGTTGACCGCCGCCGGATTGGCCTTGCCGCCGGTGGCCTTCATGACCTGGCCGACGAACCAGCCGATGGCTTGCGGCTTCTCGGCGACGGCGGCGGCCTTGTCCGGGTTGGCGGCGATGATCTCGTCGACGGCCTTCTCGATGGCGCCGGTGTCGGTGACCTGCTTCAGGCCGTGCTTCTCGACGACCTCGACAGGGCTGCCTTCGCCGTTCCAGACGTGGTCGAAGACTTCCTTGGCGATTTTGGACGAGATGACGTTCGTCTCGATCAGCTCAACCAACTGGGCCACGTGGGCGGCGGGCAGCGGGTTCTCGCTGAACTCCTTGCCGTCGGCGGCCAGACGGGCCGAGACCTCGTTGGTCACCCAGTTGGACACCAGCTTGGCGTCACGCCCCTTGGCGGCGGCCTCGAAATAGTCGGCCTTGGCCTGATCCGAGATCAGGACCACGGCGTCGTATTGCGACAGGCCGTACTGACTCATCAGACGGCGGCGCTTCTCGTCCGGCAGTTCGGGCAGGTTGGCGCGGATGTCGTCGATCCAGGCCTGTTCCAGCTCGAGGGGCAGCAGGTCGGGGTCCGGGAAGTAGCGATAGTCCATCGCCTCTTCCTTGGAGCGCATCGAGCGGGTCTCGCCGGCGTTCGGATCGTAGAGACGGGTCTCCTGATCGATCTTGCCGCCGTCCTCGATGATCTCGATCTGGCGGCGCGCCTCGTAGTTGATGGCCTGCGAGATGAAGCGGAACGAGTTGACGTTCTTGATCTCGCAACGGGTGCCCAGGAAGCTGAAGTCGCCGGTCTCCTTGAACTTGTCGTAGTTCCCCGCGCGGCAGACCGAGACGTTCACGTCGGCGCGCAGATTGCCCTTCTCCATGTCCCCGTCGCAGGTGCCCAGGTACATCAGGATGGTGCGGATCTTCTTGACGTAGGCGACCGCCTCTTCCGGCGAGCGGATGTCCGGACGCGAGACGATCTCCATCAGGGCGGTGCCCGCGCGATTCAGGTCGACGAAGGATTCGGTCGGCGACAGGTCGTGGATCAGCTTGCCCGCGTCCTGTTCCAAGTGGAGGCGCTCGATGCCGACGTTGAAGAAGGAGCCGTCCTCGGCCTCGACCTCGACCACGCCCTCGCCGACGATCGGGTAGAAGAGCTGGCTGATCTGATAGCCGGTGGGCAGGTCGGGGTAGAAGTAGTTCTTGCGGTCGAACTGGCTGCGCAGATTGATCTTCGCCTTCAGGCCCAGACCCGACTTCACCGCCTGTTCAACGCAGTGCTTGTTCAGCGTCGGCAGCATGCCGGGGAAGCCGGCGTCGACCAGCGACACCTGCTCGTTCGGGCCCGCGCCGAAGCCGACGGCGGCGCCGGAGAAGAGCTTGGCCTTCGAGGCCACCTGGGCATGGATTTCCAGCCCCATGACGATTTCCCAATCGCCGGTGCGGCCCTTGATGAGCTTGGTGTTCGAAACGGTGTCGGTCATGGGGTCCAGATGGCCTACAGGCCCGGCGCGGTCAAGAAATCGGCGGGCTGAAATCGCCCTGTGACGCAGCTTTCGACGGATCGACCGCCCTGCCCCGTTCATTGTCTATCGCGAACCGACCCGAGGCCGAGATGACCCGCACCGGACCGCCCTCCCGATCACTGGACGCCGCCGTGGCGCTGACGCGCTTCGGGATGGGGGCGAAGCCGGGCGAGATCGCCGCCGTGTCGGCCGACCCGCGAGGCTGGCTGGAGGCGCAGGCCGGCCCGCAGGGCGCGCCGCAGCCGCAGGGCGAGTTCGAGACCTCCGAGGCTCGGCTGGAGCAGTACCGGGACTACCAGCGCGAGACGGCGCAGGCGCGTATGGCGCGCCGCGAGGCGGAGCCGACGCCAGCCATGACGGGCGAGGCGGCGCCGCCTTCGCAGGCGGAGATGGCGCTCGACGCCCGCCGGGCCAGCCGCCGCGATCTGGTTCAGGACACGGCGCGGGAGTTCCTGGCGCGGGCGCAGCTGGGCGCGACCACCCATGCCGGCTTCGCCGAGCGCTGGACCCTGTTCTGGGCCAATGTCTTTACGGCCTCGGCGACCAAATTCCAGGCGGCCGTCTTCATGGGCCAGTATGAGCGGGAGGCGATCCGCCCGAACGTCTTCGGCCGTTTCGAGGATCTGGCGCTGGCGGCCGAAAGCCATCCGGCCATGCTGCTGTATCTGGACCAGGCCCAGTCGGTCGGGCCGAACAGCCCGGCGGGCGAGCGGCGACAGGCGGGGCTGAACGAGAACCTCGCGCGGGAAATCCTGGAACTGCACACGGTTGGCGCCGACGGCGGCTACACCCAGGCGGATGTGACCGAGTTCGCCCGCGCCCTGACCGGCTGGAGCACGGCGGGCCAAGGGCGCGGCCGGGGCGCCGGTCAGGGCGGCGGCGGGCGTGAACGTCGGGCGGCGATGCGGGCCGGTGAGCCGGGCGAGAACGGCTTCGCCTTCCGCGCGGTTGTGCACGAGCCCGGCGAACGGACAGTGCTGGGCCGCCGCTATCCCGCCGGCGGGGTCGATCAGGGTCGCGCCATACTGAAGGACCTGGCCAACCGCCGCGAGACGGCGCGGCGACTGGCGCGAAAACTTGCGGTGCATTTCGTGGCGGACGCGCCGTCGCCGGAGCTGATCAGCGCGCTGGAGCGGGCGTGGACCGGCTCGCGCGGCGATCTGGCCGTCGTGGCCAAGGCGCTGGCGACCCATCCGGACAGCTGGATGCCCGAGGCCCGCAAGGTGAAGACGCCCTATGAGTTCATCGTCTCGGCACACCGGGCCATGGGCACGTCGCCGCGCCGTGTTCCGCAGCTTCAGCAGGCGCTGGTGCAGATGGGCCAGCCGGCCTGGGCCGCGCCCTCGCCGGAGGGCTGGCCGGACACCGCCGCCGACTGGGCCGGACCCGATGCCCTGGTGAAGCGGCTGAACTGGGCCAAGACCGTGGGCGATGCGGCCCCCGCCGCTGACGCCGTCGCCATGGCCGAGGGCGCGCTGGGCGAGCGGCTCGGTGACCGCAGCCGCCAGTTCGTGGCCCGCGCCGAAAGCCGCGCCGAGGCCGTCACCCTGTTCCTGATGTCGCCGGAGTTCCAGCGCCGATGACCGATCTGATGATGAACCGCCGCCTGCTGCTGGGCGGCTCCGTGGCCGGGATCGGTCTGGCCTTCGCGGGACGGACGCGGGCGCAGACACGCGGGCCCAAGCCCAAGCTGGTCGTCATCGTGGCGCGCGGCGCCATGGACGGGCTGTCGGTCACCGTTCCAACGAGCGATCCGAACTATCGCGCCCTGCGTGGCGGACTGGCGATCAACAACGCGCTGGCGATGCGGGACGGCTTCGGCCTGCATCCGGCCCTGCCCGGCCTGAAGGCGATGTACGACGCGGGCCAGTTGAGGTTCGCCCCGGCGGCGGCGATCCCGGTGCGGGTGCGCTCCCACTTCGATGCGCAGGACGTGCTGGAGAATGGCGGCGAGGGCCTGAGGGCCCAGGACGACGGCTGGCTGAACCGGGCGCTCGCGGCAGCGGGCGGCGGATCGTTCAGGGGGCTGTCGGTCGGCGCGCAGACGCCGCTGATCCTGCGCGGCGCGGCCGAAACCTCCAGCTGGGCGCCGGGCGGCCAGGTGAAGGGCGAGGACCGGATCGCCTCGCTGCTGCAGGACCTCTACGTCGACGACCCGCTGCTGCAGGGCAATCTGGCGCGCGGGCTGGAGACGGAAGCCATGGCCATGGCGGCGGGCGACACCTCCCTGCGCCGGAACGACGTCAACGGCCTGGGACAGGCGGTGGCGCGGCTGATGACGGGCGACAACGGCGCGGACGTGGTGGCCTTGAGCATCGACGGCTGGGACACCCACGCGCGCCAGAACGGCCAGATGCAGACGCGGCTGACCGGGCTGGATCAGGTCATCGGCGGCATCCACGACGGGCTGGGCGCGCAATGGGCGAACACCATGGTCGTCGTCGCCACCGAATTCGGCCGCACCGCCCGGGCGAACGGGACGCAGGGGACCGATCACGGCACCGGCTCGTCCCTGCTGGTGGCGGGCGGCGCGCTGAAGCCCGGCGGCCTGATCGGCGACTGGCCGACGCTGGCCGACAACCGGTTGTTCGAGGGCCGCGACCTGTCCCCGACCATCGACGTGCGCTCGGTCTTCAAGGGCGTGCTGCGCGACCATCTGGGCGTGGACCGCGCCGCGCTGGACAGCCGGGTCTTCCCCGGCAGCGCGGCGGAGGCGCCGACCTTGGACGGGCTGGTCTAGCCTACCACCAACGGTCCGGACGCGCGGTGAAGCCCGCAGACTGCTCCAGCACGTCGGCGACCTGGAAGACGGTGGCTTCGTCCAGCGCCTTGCCGATGACCTGCAGGCCGAGCGGCAGGCCGCCGGAATCGACACCGGCCGGAACCGAAATGCCCGGCAGGCCGGCGAGGTTGGCGGTCACCGTGAAGACGTCGTTCAGATACATCGTCACCGGATCGATCTGCTTGTCGCCCAGGGCGAAGGCGGCCGACGGGGTAGACGGGGTCAGGATGGCGTCGACGCGGTCCCAGACATTGTCGAAGTCCTGGGCGATGCGGCGACGCACCTTCAGGGCCTTGACGTAGTAGGCGTCATAGAAACCTGCCGACAGGACGTAGGCGCCGATGGTCAGGCGGCGCTGGACTTCCTTGCCGAAGCCCTCGGCGCGCGAGGTCTCGTAGAGATCGGTCAGCGACTTCGCCTCGCCGGCGCGGTGGCCGAAGCGCATGCCGTCATAGCGCGCCAGGTTCGAGGAGGCCTCGGCCGGGGCGACGATATAGTAGGTCGGCAGGGCGTATTTGGTGTGCGGCAGGCTGATCTCGACGATCTCGGCGCCGGCGGCCTTGAGCCACTGGACGCCCTGATCCCACAGGGCCTGGATCTCGGCGGGCATGCCGTCGACGACGTATTCCCTGGGCACGCCGATGCGCAGGCCCTTCACGCCCTTGCCCAGCGACCGGGTCCAGTCCGGCGTCTCGACATCGAGGCTGGTCGAGTCCTTCGGGTCAAAGGAGCACATGGAGCGCAGCAGGATGGCGGCGTCTTCCACGGTCTTGGTGATCGGCCCGGCCTGATCCAGCGACGAGGCGAAGGCGACCATGCCGAAGCGGCTGGCGCGGCCATAGGTGGGCTTGATGCCGACGGTGCCGGTGAAGGCGGCGGGCTGGCGGATCGAGCCGCCGGTGTCCGACGCGGTGGCGGCCAGGCAGAGGTCGCCTGCGACGGCCGAGGCCGAACCGCCCGAAGACCCGCCGGGGGTCAGGTCGGCGTTGGAGCTGGATGACTTCCACGGATTGACGACCGAGCCATAGGCCGAGGTCTCGTTCGACGAGCCCATGGCGAACTCGTCCATGTTCAGCTTGCCGAGCATGACCGCGCCGTCCGCCCACAGATTGGCGGTGACGGTCGACTCATACGGGGGGACGAAGCCCTTGAGCATGTTGGAGCCGGCGGTCGTCTGGACGCCGTCGGTGCAGAACAGGTCCTTGATGCCCAGCGGCGCGCCTTCCAGCGCCCCGCCCTCGCCTTTCGCCAGACGGGCGTCCGAGGCGCGAGCCATGTCCAGCGCCTTATCGGTCGTCTGGACCACGTAGGCGTTCAGCTTGGGATTGGCGGCGTCGATGTTGGCGACGAAGGCCTTGGTGATCTCTTCCGAGGAGAAGTCGCGGGCCTTGAGGCCGTCGAGGGCGGCCTTGAGGGTCAGTTTGGTCAGGTCGGTCATGTTCTTACTCGACCACCTTGGGCACGACGAAGAAGCCGTCCGCCGACTTCGGAGCGTTGGACAGGACCGCGTCCACCTTGGCGCCGTCGGTGACGACGTCGTCACGCAGGCGCAGAGGCTGCGCCACGTTCGAGGTCATGGGCTCGACGCCGTCCACGTCGACCTCATTCAGTTGTTCGATCCACGCCAGAATGCCGTTCAGCTCCTGGGCCAGCGGCTCCAGCCGCTCTTCGGGGGTCTTGATGCGAGCGAGGTGCGCCACCTTGCGCACGGTCGCGACGTCGACGGCCATGCGGCCCTCCAAATGCGAAACCTGAGCCGGCGGGATTAGCGGTCCCGGCCCGGATTCACAAGGATTCCGACGCGGCGTGCGGCCTATTGCGCGGGAGTGACCGTGATCGCAGCGGGCGGGGCCTCGTTCGCGCCGGGCGTCCAGGCGATGATCAGACGGCGTTCGCGGCGGCCGATCTGGCCGGTCGCCTCGTCCATCACGCTTTCCTCGACCTTCAGATCGACCCGCCCCGGCGCCTCGGACAGGACGGCGTAGTCGAGGAAATCACCGACCCGGAACACAGCCCAGCCCTCGGCCGACGACCGGAAGAAGGCGATGTCGGTGTAGAGACCGTTCATGGCCGGATCGCCGCCCGCGGCGGCGAAGAGCTTGACCGTCGGCCCGCCCTGCTTGGTCAGCTGATCCAGCTTCACGACGGAGGCGGCGTACTGGATGTTCAGATCGTCGGAAGGCTGGACGGTGACCGCGGGGCCGGCGGCGACGAGAGGCGCGGTCTGCGGCGTGGCCTGCGAGGCGGGCAAGGCCGGCGTCGGCGCCTGCGCCTCAGGCACGGCGTCCTTGCGGGTCTCGGTTCCGGGATCGCAGGCGGCGAGGCCCAGGATGGCGGCGACGAACAGGAGTGGATGCTTCATCGAACTCTCCCCAATCGGCGATATGGCGGACATTGCACTTTGACTCCCCGCCCCGCCAGTCCTACCGCGACACCGTGACCGTCCTGACCCTCGAAGAACTCGCCGCCCAGACACCGCCCGGGACCCCGTGGCTGGGGCTGGACCTGGGTGAGAAGACCATCGGCGTGGCCGCCTCCGACGCTACCCGCATCATCGCCAGCCCGCTGCAGCTGATCCGCAAGACCAAGTTCACGGACGACGCCAATGCCGTGCTGAAGCTGATGGACGGACGCCGGGCTTCGGGGCTGGTGATCGGCCTGCCGCTGAACATGGACGGGACCGAGGGGCCGCGCGCCCAGTCGTGCCGCGCCTTCGCCCGCAATCTGCAGCGGCTGCGCGAGGTGCCGGTGACATTCCAGGACGAGCGGCTGTCGACCACGGCGGTCGAGCGCTTCCTGATCGACGAGCTGGACCTGACCCGCAAGCGGCGCTCGGACGTGGTGGACCGCACGGCCGCCGCCTGGATCCTGCAGGGTGCGCTGGATCGCCTGAACGGATGATCGCCCTCATCGCCGGGATCGTCCCGGTCTTCTCCCTGATCGCCATCGGCTACGGCCTGAGGAAGTCGGACTTCCTGCCCGACGCCACCTGGCGGCCGATCGAGAAGCTGTCGATCAACCTGCTCTATCCCGGCTTCCTGATCCCCGCGATCTGGGGCGCGGACCTGTCGGGCGGCGGGGCCGGAGCGGCGGCGGGCGCGGCGGTGACGGCGGTGATCATCGTCGGCGCCTTTGCGCTTCTGGCCAAGCCGTTCCTGAAGATCGAGGGCCCGGCCTACACCAGCGTCTTCCAGGGCGTGATCCGCTGGAACAGTTTCGTCTTCCTTCCGGTCATCCAGGCCACCTTCGGCGCCGAAGGGCTGGCGCTGGCGGCGGTGATGATCGCCAGCATCATTCCGGTGACCAACATCGCCTGCGTCGCCGTGCTGGCCCGCTGGGGCGCGGACCAGAGGGGCGTGTCGCCGCTGGCCCTGACCAAGGCCATGCTGGCCAATCCGATCCTGGTGGCCTGCCTGACCGGACTGGCGCTGAACGTCCTCAAGGTCCCGCCGATCCCGGGCGTGTCCGACACGCTGGAGCTGCTCGGCGCGGCGGCCCTGCCGCTGGGCCTGATCGTGGCGGGCGCGGGGCTGAGCTTCGCCGAGGTGGCCCGGCGCAAGGGGACCATCGCCGCGGTCACCTTCGTCAAGCTGGGAATCATGCCGCCGCTGATGTGGGGCCTGTGCTTCCTCTATGGCGGGGACCAGACGGCGCAGGGCGCGGCCCTGCTGTGCGGCGCGGCGCCCGGCGCGGCGGCGGCCTATCTGCTGGCCCGCCAGATGGGCGGCGACGCCCCGCTGATGGCCGGAATCGTGGCCTCGACCACGGTCGGCAGCGCCTTGACCATTCCGATCCTTCTGGCGCTGTTCCATTTGATGTGATCACCGCTTATAGCCGCGTCTCGATGACCCAGCCCGATGTCACCGACCTGATTCACGAACGGCTGGCGCCGTTTCCCCGCGATCATTTCCTGTCCGCAGGCGATCTGAACGCCGCGACCGTCCCGGTCCTGCTGGACCTCGCCGACGCCTTCGTCGACTTCAACCGTCAATCGGCCAAGTCGCTCGACATCATGCGCGGCCGCACGGTGATGAACCTGTTCTTCGAGAACTCGACGCGGACCAGCGCCTCGTTCGAGATCGCGGCCAAGCGGCTGGGGGCGGATGTGACCGCCCTGTCGCCCAAGACCTCGTCAGTGGCCAAGGGCGAGACCCTGATCGACACCGCCGCCACCTTGAACGCGATGAAGCCGGATGTGCTGGTGGTGCGCCACTCGGCCTCGGGCGCGGCGGCCCTGCTCTCGCAGAAGGTCGGCTGCGCGGTCGTGAACGCCGGCGACGGACGCCATGAGCACCCGACCCAGGCCCTGCTGGACCTGCTGAGCCTGCGCCGCGCCTTTGGCGACGTCGGCGGGCTGACGGTGGCCATTTGCGGCGACATCGCCCACAGCCGGGTGGCCCGCTCAAACGTGGCCCTGCTGTCGATGATGGGCGCCCGCGTCCGCCTGATCGGCCCGCCGACCTTGGTGCCTGGCGACGCCGACCGCTGGGGCTGCGAGGTCTTCCACGACATGAAGGACGGGCTGCAGGGCGTTGATGTCGCGATGATGCTGCGCCTGCAGCTGGAGCGGATGGAGGGCGCGCTGGTGCCCTCGACCCGCGAGTATTTCCGCTTCTGGGGTCTGGACCGCGAGAAGCTGGCCTGGGCCAAGCCGGGCGCCAAGGTCATGCACCCCGGCCCGATGAACCGGGGCGTGGAGATCGACTCGGACGTGGCCGACGACCTTTCGGTGTCGCTGATCCAGGATCAGGTCGAAATGGGGGTCGCCGCGCGCATGGCCGTGCTGGCCGCCCTGTCCGTGCGCCGCGAAGGAGGCCTCGCATGAGCGCCCTCGCCATTCTGAACGCCCGCCTTCTCGACCCGGCGAGCGACTATGACGGCCCCGGCGCCCTGCTGATCGTCGACGGGGTGATCACCGAGGTGATCCACGGCTCCCACGCCAGCGCCCCCGCCGATGTCGAGGTGATCGACGCGGGCGGCCTGTGCCTGGCGCCCGGCCTGATCGACATCCGGGTCAAGACCGGCGAGCCGGGCGACGAGCCCAAGGAAACGCTGAAGTCGGCCAGTCTGGCGGCTGCGGCGGGCGGGGTGACCACCATCGTGGTCCAGCCCGACACCGATCCTGCCATCGACGATCCGGCGATGATCGACCACATCCAGCGACGCGGCGCCGCGCTGGACCTTGTCAACGTCCGGGCTGCGGGCGCGGCGACCAAGGCGCGCGACGGCCAGCGCATGGCCGAGATTGGGCTGATGGACGAGGCCGGCGCCCTGTATTTCACCGACGGCGACAAGGTGATCGCCAACACGCGCACCCTGCAGCGGGTGATGAGCTACGCCGCCGCCTTCAACGCCCTGATCGCCTGCCGTCCGGCCGATCCGTGGCTGAGCGAGGGCGCGGTGGCGACCTCGGGCGAGTTGGCCACCCGTCTGGGCCTGTCCGGCGTGCCCGCCATCGCCGAACGCATCCAGCTGGAGCGCGACCTGGCGCTGGTCGAGCAGACCGGCGCGCGGTTCCTGGTCGACCAGATTTCGACCGAGGGCGCGCTGGAGACGCTGGCGCGGGCGCGCGGCAAGGGGCTGGAGGTCGCCGCCTCGGTGTCGATCAACCACCTCTGCTTCAACGAGCTGGACATCGGCGACTACCGCACCTTCTACCGGCTGGACCCGCCGCTGCGCGCCGAGAGCGACCGACAGGCGCTGGTCGAGGCGGTGCGCGCGGGGCTGATCGACGCCATCACCAGCGCCCACGCCCCGGCCCCGGCCGAGGACAAGCGCCGTCCGTTCGGCGAGGCCGCGCCTGGCGCCGTGGGTCTGGAGACCCTGCTGCCCGCCGCCCTGACCCTGCACCACGAGGACGGGCTGGACCTGCTGGACGTGCTGCGCCCCCTGACCTCGGGCCCCGCGGGCCTGCTGGGTCTGGAGGCGGGCGTGCTGAAGGCGGGCGCTCCGGCGGACCTGGTGCTGTTCGACCCGGGCGCGCCGGTGGTCATCGACGCGGATACGCTGAAGTCCAAGTCGAAGAACTCGCCGTTCGACGGCCGTCGTCTGCAGGGCAAGGTCATCGCGACCTTCGTCGGCGGACGTCGGGTTTACGAGACCCGCTGACGGGACGACCCCGAATCAGCGGAAACTGCGCTTCAACGCGCGCGAAGTCGTGATACACACGCATTGGCTGTATGGGGGTTGAAGTGCAGGATCTGGTCGGACCCGTTCTCGGGACGCTCGCCCTCGTGGCGGTCGGCGGCTACCTGCTGGGCTCCATCCCGTTTGGTGTGATCATCACCCGGGCCGCGGGCGCCGGTGACGTGCGTCAGATCGGTTCGGGCAATATCGGCGCGACCAATGTCCTGCGTACGGGCCGCAAGGATCTGGCCCTGGCCACCCTGCTGCTGGACGCGGGCAAGGGCGCGGCGGCGCTGCTGATCGCGCGCTACCTCTTCCCCAATGACCTCGTGCCCGCCATCGCCGGCGGCGCGGCCTTCCTGGGCCACCTCTTCCCCGTCTGGCTGAAGTTCAAGGGCGGCAAGGGGGTGGCCACCTTCTTCGGCCTGCTGCTGGCCGCCGCCTGGCCGCTGGGCCTGCTGGCGGCGGCGACCTGGATCCTGGTCGCGGTCCTGTTCCGCATCTCGTCCCTGTCGGCCCTGGTGGCCTCGGCGGCGGCGCCGCTCTTCGCCCTGTCGCCGCTGGCGGCGCTGGGCCTGCCCGCCCCGGCCGCGATCACGGCGCTGGCGGCCTTCACCGCCGTGCTGATCTGGATCCGCCACGCCGAGAACATCGGCCGCCTGCTCAAGGGGGCCGAACCCCGGATCGGCGCGAAGAAGGCGTGAGCCTGACGCGGGCCGAACGTTTCGCCCGCCTGCGGCTCGCCCGCACCGACCGCATCGGCCCCGTCGCCTTCCGCCAGTTGCTGGACCGCTTCCGCAGCGCCGAGCGCGCGGTCGAGGCCCTGCCCGACCTGATCCGCAAGGGCGGCAGCGGCCATGCCCTGCCCTCTCCCAACCGCATTGAGGACGAGATCGCCGCCGGAGACCGGATCGGCGCGCGGCTGATCGTGCTGGGCGACGCCGACTATCCGCCGATGTTGGCCGCCGTCGATCCGCCGCCGCCGGTGCTGTGGACCCGGGGCGACGCCGCCCTGTTGACCCAGCCCTGCATCGCCATCGTCGGGGCGCGGATCGCCTCGGCGGGCGGGCAGCGGATCGCGCGGGGACTGGCGCAGCAACTGGGACAGGCCGGGCATGTGGTGGTCTCCGGGCTGGCGCGCGGCATCGACGGCGCGGCTCATACCGGCGCCCTGCCCACGGGCACGGTGGCGGTGCTGGGCGGCGGGGTCGACGACGTCTACCCGCCCGACAACGCCGCGCTCTATGAGCAGATCGTCGAACAGGGCTGCATCGTTTCCGAAAGCCCGGTCGGTCACAGGGCGCAGGCGAAAGACTTCCCGCGCCGCAACCGCATCATCTCCGGCCTGTCGCGTGGGGTGGTCGTGGTGGAGGCCGAGATCAAGTCGGGCTCGCTGATCACCGCTCGGCTGGCCGCCGAACAGGGCCGCGACGTCTTCGCCGTGCCGGGTTCTCCGCTGGACCCGCGCGCCAAAGGGCCGAACGAGTTGCTGCGTCAGGGCGCCATCCTGTGCGAGGGGCTGGACGATATCGAGCGGGAATTCGGACGGGCGCGGTCGGTGCGCGAACCGGGACCGGACAATCCGTTCGAAGGCGCGCCGGATGGGGTGGACGAGGCCCTGATCGAGCGGGTGGCCGCCCTGCTCTCGCCCACCCCGACGCCACGCGACGAACTGGCGCGCGCGGCGGATGCGCCGATCAGCGCGGTCGCCGCGGCCCTGCTGGAGCTCGCCCTGTCCGGCCGCGCGACGCTTCTGCCGGGCGGAATGGCCTCTCTTTGACCCCGTTTACTCGCCTACCGATTGACAGCGAGGCTTGAGCCAACCACGTTCCCGCCCCTTCGAAAGGCGCCTCCCCTAATGAATCTCGTCGTCGTCGAAAGCCCCGCGAAGGCCAAGACCATCAATAAGTACCTCGGCTCGGACTACACGGTCCTGGCCTCCTACGGTCACGTCCGCGACCTCCCGTCCAAGGACGGATCGGTCCTGCCCGACGACGATTTCGCCATGACCTGGGAGGTCGACGCCAAGGCGTCCAAGCGGCTGAGCGAGATCGCCGAGATCGCCAAGAAGTCCGACCGCGTCATCCTCGCGACCGACCCGGATCGCGAAGGGGAAGCGATCAGCTGGCACCTGCTCGAGGTGCTGCAGAAGAAGAAGGCGCTGAAGGACACGACCGTCCAGCGCGTCACCTTCAACGCCATCACCAAGTCCGCCGTTCTGGAAGCCATGGCCGCGCCGCGCGACGTGGATATGGAGCTGGTCGAGGCCTATCTGGCCCGCCGCGCGCTGGACTATCTAGTGGGCTTCACCCTGTCGCCTGTGCTGTGGCGCAAGCTGCCGGGCGCGCGCTCGGCCGGTCGGGTGCAATCGGTCGCCCTGCGCATCGTCGTCGATCGCGAGATGGAGATCGAGAAGTTCAAGGCGCAGGAATACTGGTCCGTCGAGGCCGATCTGGCCGCCGACAGCCCGCCCTTCACCGCCCGTCTGGTCAAGCACGCCGGCAAGCGGGTGCAGCGTCTGGACATCATCTCCGAAGCCATGGCGACCGCCGCGCGCGACGCCATCAACGCCGGGGTGTTCACGATCAACTCGGTCGAGAAGAAGCCGGTGCGGCGCTCGCCCAGCCCGCCCTTCATGACCTCGACCCTGCAGCAGGAGGCCAGCCGCAAGCTGGGCTTCACCGCCCAGCGCACCATGCAGGCGGCGCAGAAACTGTATGAGGGCGTGGACGATCAGGGCGGTCTGATCACCTATATGCGGACCGACGGCCTGTACGTCAGCCCGGAGGGGATCGCCCAGGCGCGCGAGGTCATCGCCCAGCGTTACGGCCCGGCCTACGTTCCGGAACAACCCAAATATTACAAGACGAAGGCCAAGAACGCTCAGGAAGCGCACGAAGCCATCCGTCCGACCAACATGGCCCGCGCGCCCGAGACCCTGCGTCTCGAGAGCGACCTGCAGCGCCTGTACGAACTGATCTGGAAGCGCACCATCGCCAGCCAGATGGAGTCCGCCAAGCTGGACCGCACCACGGTCGAGATCGAGGAACCGAGCGGCCAGACCGCCCTGCGCGCCACCGGTCAGGTGGTGACCTTCGACGGCTTCATGGCCGTCTATGAAGAGGGCCGCGACGAGAAGCAGAAGACCGGCGAGGACGACGAGGACGACACCACCCGCCTGCCCGCGCTGAAGGAAGGCTCGACCGCCAAGGTCGAGGCCATCCGCACCGAGCAGCATTTCACCGAGCCGCCCCCGCGCTATTCGGAAGCGACCCTGGTCAAGAAACTGGAAGAGCTGGGCATCGGCCGTCCCTCGACCTACGCCTCGATCCTGACGACCTTGCGCGACCGCGAATACGTCCGCGTCGATAAGAACCGCTTCTATCCCGAGGACAAGGGGCGGCTGGTCACGGCCTTCCTCGAGCAGTTCTTCCGCAAGTGGGTGGAGTACGACTTCACCGCCGCGCTGGAGACGCGTCTCGATGAGGTGTCGGCGGGCGAGCTGAACTGGAAGGTGCTGCTGCGCGACTTCTGGACCGACTTCCACGCCGCCACGAGCGCCGCGGGCGAGCTGCGCACCACGGCGATCCTGGACGCGCTGAACGAGTCGCTGGGGCCGCACATCTTCCCGATGAAGGAAGACGGATCGGATCCGCGCGAATGCCCGCTGTGCCATCAGGGCCAGCTGAGCCTGAAGACCAGCCGCTTCGGCGCCTTTGTCGGCTGCTCGCGCTACCCCGACTGCAAATACACCCGCCCGGTCGCGGCCCCTGACGCCGACGGCGGCGGAGCGGACGGCGGCGACCGCACGCTGGGCAATGACCCGGCCACAGGCCAGCCGGTCGAGCTGAAGATCGGCCGCTTCGGTCCCTATGTGGAGACCATGCCGCTGGACGCGGACAAGCCGAAGCGCTCATCCCTGCCCAAGGGCTGGAGCCCCGCGTCGCTGCAACTGGAACAGGCCCTGCGCCTGCTGGCCCTGCCGCGCGAGGTGGGCGTCCACCCCGAGGACGGCAAGATGATCACGGCGGGTCTGGGCCGCTACGGTCCCTTCGTGCTTCATGCGGGGACTTACGCGAATGTCTCTGACATCGAAGAAGTTTTCGAGGTCGGCCTGAACCGCGCCGTCGCCCTGCTGGCCGAGAAGCGCGCCGGGCGTCCGGGCCGGGGCGCGGCCACCGCGCCGCTGAAGGAACTGGGCGAACACCCCGAGGACAAGGCCCCCGTCCAGGTCATGGCCGGCCGCTTCGGCCCCTATGTGAAATGGGGCAAGGTCAACGCCACCATCCCGAAGGGCACGGCGCCGGAAGACATGACGCTGGAAGCGGCCCTGCCGCTGCTGGCCGAACGCGCGGCCAAGGCCCCGGCGAAGAAGAAGGCGGCTCCCAAGAAGGCCGCCGCGCCGAAGAAGGCGGCCGCGAAGAAGCCCGCCGCCAAGAAGGCTCCGGCGAAGAAGAAGGCTGCGGCGGAGGAGTAATCCTCCGCCCTCTCCTACCGCTTCAGCAGGTGGTCCCGCGCGGCGTTGACCCGCGCGGCCAGACCTTCGGTGCCGCCGGTGTCCGGGTGGGCGCGGGCCATCACCTTCTTCCAGGCGGTGTTGATCTGCGCTCTGGAGGCGTCGGCCGAAACGCCGAGGATGGCCCGGGCCTCGCTGTCGGTCATGCCCTCGGCGCGGGGGGCCACGGTCCGTTGGCGCGAGGACACGATCAGCCAGAGCCCAGCCCCGATCAGCCCGCCGCCGAACAGCCATGAGCCCTTGCTGAGCGCCAGCACCCCGCCGGCGACCATGACGGCCGCGAACACCGTGGCGGTGATGCGCCAGTGGCCCCGGCCGGCCCGCTCACCCTGACGGCCCAGACGGATCAGGGTCCAAACGGCGATAGCCGCCAAGACCAGCCAGAGCGGGCTCAAGCGGCGGCGTCGAGCGGATTGTCGAGCGACCCGCCCTCAAGGCCCAGCGCCTGCATCAGATTGCGCAGCTCCTGCCGGGCGGCGACATGGGCCAGCGACACGGCCACGGGGCGCACCTCGTTGGACAGGTCGGCGACGGTCAGGCCGAAGGGGAACAGCTCGCGATAGATGACCCGGTCGCGCAGGCCCGGCCCCATGCGGAAGCCGACGCGCTTGGCCAGCTTCTGCATCCGCTCTTCCAGACGGCGGCGGTTACGGGCCTCGGCGACGGCCAGGCGGTTGGTGACCACGATCCAGTCGATGGTGGCGTTGCGCCCCTGGGTTATCGCCCGATGCTTGCGGGCCTCCCAGACGCTCTCCGAATAGATGGAGGGCTTGATCAGCTCCAGCGTCACCGGATCGACCTGCCCCAGCAGGTCGAAATCGACGAAGCTGTCGTTCATCGGGGTGACGATCTGGTCCGCCAACCCGTGGGCCATCCGCGACAGGACGGTGTCGCCGCCCGGGGTGTCGATCAGGATGACGTCGGCGGTGTTCCGGGCCTCGGCGAAGGCGGCCTCGAAACGAGTCAGTTGTTCGGCCTCGTCAGCCTTGGCCAGCGCCTTGCCGTCGCCCATGTCGGGCTCGGTCGGCATCAGCAGACTGTGGCCGTTGGCCTGCATCCAGGCGGCGCGGTTGGCGAAGAAGCGGGCCATCGAGCGCTGGCGCAGGTCCAGATCGATAATGGCCACGCGCTTACCGGCGTGGAGCAGACCGGCGACGATGTGGATGGCGAGCGTGGACTTGCCGGCCCCGCCCTTTTCGTTGCCGACGACGATGACCGTGGGGTCAGCCATGGAGTTCAATCCTGAAGCGGCTCGCCGACTCAGGCGGGCCCGTAGGTAGGCAGAATTGGCCTACCCGCACCGCCCGTCAACGAACGGGAAGATCAGGACTGTGGATGCGCCGGTCAGGCCGAGCGGCGGCACCAGGGATCATCCACCCCGGCGGCGGCGCACAGGGCGGCGGCTCCGGCGGCGGGGGCGCGCACCTTGAGCCGGACCAGGTCGCGGCCGTTGACCGAGACGGCCTCGAAGGTCGGGGACAGGCCTTCCAGCGCCCAGCCAGCGGCGCCGGACTTCAGCCGGGTCCAGGCGGCGCGGGCCGATTGCTCGCTGGAGAAGGCGCCCAGTTGCACGAGGCCGCGCGAAGGCTGGGCGGCGCGAGGCGCGGGAGCAGCCACAGCGATCGGGCGTTCCGGGGTGATGGCGGAGCGCAGTTCCCCGCGAGCGACGGCCTGCTGAACGCGGGTCCTGGTCTCGGTGGCGGCGGCCTCGACCACGGCGGGCGCCACGGCCTCGGCGACATCACCCATGGCGCCGTAGCGGGCGTCCCACAGCGCCATGTCCTCCATGACCTCGACCTTCAACGCCGGACGCAGGCCCGCTTCGGCGGCGCGGATCGGCTTCTCGGCGCGACCCTCAGGGCGCGGCGCGGGCTCGGAGCCGTCCAGCGGCACGGAGGCGATGCGGTTGGCGAGGGACTCGAAACGATGCGGGTCGCTGTCGACCATGCCGCAGGCGCTGAGCCCCGCGGTCAGGAACAAGGCCAGCACTGGACGGATCAGGAGGCTCGGCGTCATAAGCCACACCTACCCCGGCAGGTTTTGCCGCACGGTTCACAGACACGCCTAACGCGGAAGGTTAATACGTTCACCATGGCCGATGCCCTTCCCCTGCCCGCCGCCCGCACCATCGCCGACCTGCGCGAGATCGTAAGCGGTTGGCGGCGCCAAGGGTTCACCGTCGGCTTCGTTCCGACCATGGGGGCGTTGCACGAAGGTCACCTGTCCCTGGTGCGCGAGGCGAAGCGGCGGGCGGACAAGGTAGTGACCAGCGTCTTCGTCAACCCGACCCAGTTCGCCCCGACCGAGGATCTGGACGCCTATCCGCGTCAGGAAGGCCGCGACGCCGAACTGCTGGCCGGCGCGGGCTGCGACCTGCTGTACGCCCCGGCGGTGGTGGAGATGTATCCGGGCGGGGTGACCACAACGATCAGCGTCGGCGCCCCCGCCGAGGGGCTGGAGGGCGCCTTCCGCCCGCAGATGTTCGGCGGGGTGGCGCTGGTGGTGTCCAAGCTGCTGCATCAGGTCCAGCCCGATCTGGCCGTCTTCGGTGAGAAAGACTGGCAGCAGCTGATGGTCGTTCGTCGCATGGTGCGGGACCTGGACATGCCGGTCGAGATCGTCGGCCTTCCGACCGCCCGCGATGGCCACGGCCTGGCCCTGTCCTCGCGCAACGCCTACCTGTCCGAGGCCGAGCTGGAGACCGCCCGCAAGCTGAATGGCGTGCTGGCGGAGGCCGGGATCAGGGCACGTGACGGCTCCGTCGCCGAGGCCGAGCAATGGGCCGAAGGCGCGCTGAAGGCCGCGGGCTTCGACAGCGTGGACTACGTCGCCATCCGTAGGGCGGAAGACCTGTCGGTGTTCGACGGCGGGCTGGACGCCCCCGCCCGCATCCTCGCGGCGGCGAAGATCGGGCGGACGCGACTGATCGATAATATGGCGGTCTAGCCGACCGCGCCCACGCAGCCTTCCGCGCCGCCGACGCTCAGCTTCGCGTCGGTCAGGGACAGGGTCCAGCCGTGATGGGTGGCGAGGCCTTGGCGGCGGATCCCGCCGCCGTCGCCCGCATCACCGCCGACGTCGACGATGACGCGACGGCCGTTCGGCAGGGCGGCGGGATCGATCTTGCCGACGGCCAGGGCGGTCGGGATGTCGCCGCCGAAGCCGTCGAAGACGCTCAGGCCCGTCCACTCGCGACGCAGGCCTGTCCACCAGGCGTCCTCGGTGTTGATGGCCAGAACCGCGACGCCGTTGCCCTCGGCGGCCCATTTGAGCGCAGCCTGCGGATCACGGACGGCGCGCATGTCGGCGGCGGCGCCGAAGCGCAGGCGGGCGCCGTCGAAGGCGCGGGTCGGCTCGATGGGCGACCAGACCTGCACCTGCATCCGTCCCTGACGGGCCAGACCCCAGCCGACGATCTGGCGCCACAGGCTTTCGACCGCCTCGCGGTTGTCGGGATCAGCGTTGGCGATGAGGCGATCCAGCACCGCCTTCTCGCGGTCCGGGCGCAGCTTGACGTGCGGACCGGCCGGGGCGTCCTTGGCCTTGCCGACGCGGGCGGCGATGGCGAGGCGGCGCTCGAACAGGGCCAGCAGTTCGTCGTCCAGCAGGTCGATCTCATGACGCAGGGCGGCCAGGGCCATGTGTTCAGGCGACAGGTCCGCCGGGTTGGTCATCGGATGCGGCCAGACCTGCTGAAGGGTATTCGATTGGGACACGGGAAAGAGACTTTCGATTTCGATACGGCATGAAGCTTTTGCGAGCCGCCGCCCCTAACGGGGCGGTCGCCGGCGAGGCCGTCAGGACGCGGCGCCTGACGCCTCAGCCGGCGTATCGAAAGCCGTAGAAATACAGGTCCGCGGCCGCGGTGAAGCGGGCGAAAGAAGTCGCAGCGGTGGCTTGCGAACGGACCATGAGCCTCAAAAGCCGCAACAATCGTGCGCGGTCAAGCGATTCCGCCGCTGAGCAGGACGAAACGCGTGCGGTTGTCGCTAGAATCCTGGATGTCGTTGCGCAGAATCGACAGGTCATAGACCTCGGCCGCGCGGGCCGGAGCGACGGCCGCACGGGTCAGGTCGTCGGCCTCAGCGACGGCCCGGGCGGCGCCCGCCGTGTCGAAGGCCTCGACGGCGGCGACCCCCAGGGCGGCCAGCGATTGCGGGCACTGGCGCAGGGCGACGGGATGGCTCTCAGCGGTCTTCACCGTGCGAAGGCTGGCGCCGTGCGGGGCCATCAGGGCCAGACGGATCGGACGCCAGACCTCGGACACAACGGTCAGGCCAGACTGCTCGATCAGGGTGGCGGCGGGCTCGACCCGACCGATGGTCGAGTTCTCGACCGGGATCAGGGCCGCGCCGATCTGGCCCGCCTTCAGGGCGTCGATGACCTCGGCGAACGTCTCATAGGCCACGGCCTCGTCCCACGGACGCAGGTCGACGCAGGCCTCATGGCTGAAGGCGCCGGGCGCGCCCTGATAGCCGCAGCGACCGGGGGCGGCAGCGTTCTCGGGGCGACCGACGCCTTCCATCGGATCAGGCCGCCTTGGACCGCGACTGACGCCCGGACTTGAGGCGTTCGGCGACGAGGAAGGCCAGCTCCAGCGCCTGATCGGCGTTGAGACGCGGGTCGCAGTGAGTGTGGTAGCGGCTGGACAGGTCGTCCTCGGTCAAGGCCTGCGCCCCGCCCAGGCATTCCGTGACGTTCTGGCCGGTCATCTCGAGGTGCACGCCGCCGGGGTGGACGCCCTCGGCCTCGGCCACGTCAATGAAGGTGCGGACCTCGGTCATGATCCGGTCGAAGGGCCGGGTCTTGTAGCCGTTGTCGGCCTTTAGCGTGTTGCCGTGCATCGGGTCGATCGACCAGATGACGCGCTTGCCCGCGTCCTTGACCGCCTTCATCAGGCCCGGCAGGCGCTTGCCGACCTTGTCGTGGCCGAAGCGGCCGATCAGGGTCAGGCGGCCCGGCGTGTTGTCCGGGTTCAGGGCGTCGATCAGCGGCAGCAGGTCGTCCGGCTCCATGGTCGGGCCACACTTCACCCCGATGGGATTCTTGATCCCCTTCATGAACTCGACGTGGGCGCCGTCCAGCTGACGGGTGCGCTCGCCGATCCACAGCATGTGGGCCGAGGTGTCGAACCATTCGCCGGAGCCGCCGTCCAAGCGCGTCAGCGCGCTTTCGACGTTCAGCAGCAGGGCCTCGTGCGAGGTGAAGACCTCGACGCGGCTGAGGTCCGGATGGGTCTCGGGCGTTACGCCGACGGCCTCCATGAAAGCCAGGGCCTCGGTGATCTTGTCGGCCAGCTCGCGGTACTGGTGACCGGCGGGATTGTCGCCCGCGAAGCCCAGGGTCCAGCGGTGGATGTTGTAGAGGTCGGCGTAGCCGCCGCCGGCGAAGGCGCGCAGCAGATTCAGCGTCGAGGCCGACTGGTTGTAGGCCTTCAGCAGGCGCTGGGGATCGGGCACCCGCTCTTCCGGCGTGAAGCCCATGCCGTTGATGATGTCGCCGCGGTAGCTGGGCAGCTCGACGCCGTCGATGTTTTCGACGCCCGAGGAGCGGGGCTTGGCGAACTGGCCGGCGATGCGGCCGACCTTCACCACGGGCTTGCGGCCGGCGAAGGTCAGGACCACGGCCATCTGCAGGATCAGCCGGAAGGTGTCGCGGATATTGTCGGTCGAGAACTCCTTGAAGCTCTCGGCGCAGTCGCCGCCCTGCAGCAGGAAGGCGTTGCCCGCCTCGACCTCGGCCAGCTTGGACGTCAGACGCCGCGCCTCGCCCGCGAAAACGAGCGGGGGCATGGCCCGCAGTTCATCTTCGACACGGTGCAATGCAGCCATGTCGGGATAGTCCGTCGGCATCTGCACGACGGGTTTCTGTCTCCAGCTTTCTGGCGTCCAACGAGTACTCATGCCGCCAAGATAGGCCGATGGATCGGGCGGGACAACGCGGCGTGTTGGCTGAAATGCTCCTTGTGAACCGGAAAGCACCGGTACAAGGAGTGGCTAGTGGCGAGTGGCGAGTGGCTGGCCAACGCCCTGCGACGTTACGGTCCGCGCCGCCCTTCCGCCATCGACCGTGCGGCGGCGCTCAACTCGCCACTAGTCACTTCCTTCTAGCCCGCCGACATGTTGCCCGGGTGCTGCTTCTCGCGCAGCGTCACCAGTTCCTCGGCCATGGTCGGGTGGACGGCGCAGGTGGCGTCCCACTGGGCCTTGGTCAGGCCGGCCTTCACGGCGATGGCGGCCAACTGGATCATCTCCGGCGCCTCCGGACCGACGATGTGGACGCCGACCACCTTCTGGCTGGTGGCGTCAACGACCAGCTTCATCAGCACTCTCTCGTCCGAGCCAGTGAAGGCGTATTTCATCGGGCGGAAGCGGGTCAGGTAGACATCGACCTCGCCGGGGCAGGAGTGGCGGGCCTCGTTCTCAGTCAGCCCAACCACGCCGACCGGCGGCTGGCTGAACACGGCGGTGGCGACGGCCTCGTAGTCGAAGGCCTGCGGATTGTCCTTGAACACCGTCTGGTGGAAGGCGACCGCCTCGCGGATGGCGACCGGGGTCAGGTTCATCCGGTCGGTGACGTCGCCGATGGCCCAGATGTTGTCGATGTTGGTCCTGGAGAAGCCGTCGACCTTGATGGCCCCCTGCTCCGTCAGCTCGACGCCTGCCTTCTCGAGACCCAGCCCCTTCACATAGGGAATGCGACCGGTGGCGAACATGATGACATCGGTCTCGATGACCATGCCGTTCTCAAGACGGTTCACCAGACCGGTGTCGGTCTTCTCGATGGCTTCGTGCTGGCAGCCGAGGATGACCTTGATGCCCCGCTTCTCGATCTCCCCCGCCAGGTGGGCGCGGACGTCGTCGTCGAAACCGCGCAGGATGTTGGGGCCGCGATAGATCAGGGTCGTCTCGACGCCCAGCCCGGCGAAGATGCCGGCAAACTCCACCGCGATATAGCCGCCGCCCGCGATCAGGATGCGCTTGGGCAGTTCCGGCAGGTGGAAGGCCTGCTCCGAGGTGATGGCGTGCTCGATGCCCGGCATGTCCTCCGGCACCCACGGACGGCCGCCGGTGGCGATCAGGATCTTGTCGGCGGTGATCTCGCGATCCACCGATCCATCCTTCTTCAGGATCTGGACGGTGTGGGCGTCCTTGAACACGGCTCGACCGTGAACCAGATCGACGCCCGCCTTGCCGAGGTTGGCGGCATAGATGCCGGACAGGCGCGCGATCTCGACATCCTTGGCCTCAAGGAAGGTCGGCCAGTCGAATTCAGCGTTGTCGAAGGACCAGCCATAGCCCTCGGCGATATGCAGGCCGTGGCTGACCTCGGACGCCATGACCATGAATTTCTTGGGCACGCAGCCCTGGATCACGCAGGTGCCGCCGACGCGATACTCCTCCGCGATGGCCACCCGCTTGCCGCCCAGCGAGGTCAGCCGCGCCGCCCGCACCCCGCCCGATCCGGCGCCGATGACGAAGAGGTCGTAGTCGTAAGTGGTCATGATCGATCCGAAAGCGGCGCGGTTGAGGGTCTGGATGTAGACCGCCCTGACGGAAATCCAACCCACGGCGTGACGCCGCGCCGAGCACGCGCCACGCGTTGACCGTGCAGAACATTGGTTGGTAGCGTCCCCAGGCTGTTCATTGAAAAGGGGTTCATGATGTTCGTCGCCGCCCTCGCCGCCGCCCTTCTGACGGTCTCTCCGCAGGCCGCGCCGCAGCAGGTTCCGCCTGCTCAGGACCCCACGATCGAAGCGCCGGTCGCGCTGGAGGACGTCACGGTCACCGGTCGATCACTGGAAACACTCATCGACGACTTCGTGACCGAGGTCGCCGAGCCCAATCCGAACCGGGGCCTGGCGCGCTGGCGCGGGAATTTCTGCGTCGGCGTGGCCAATCTGAAGGGCGAGGCCGCCCAGTATCTGGTCGATCGCATCTCGACAGTCGCCGAGGATCTGGGCCTGCGCAAGGGCGCGCCGGGCTGCCGCCCGAACCTGCTGATCGTGGCGACCGACGAGGCCTCGGCTGTGGCCCAAGCCATGGTGCGAGAGCGGCGCAGCCGTTTCCGTCTGGGCGCCGGCGGGACGGACAGGGGTCTGACCGCGCTGCGCGATTTCCAGGAAACAGAGCGCCCGGTCCGCTGGTGGCAGCAAACCATGCTGATCGACAGCCAGACCGGCCAACGCGCCCAGCGCATCCCCGGCGAGTGCCGCCCCCCGTGCCAGACCATCGATCACGAGGTGCCGAGCGTGTCGATCTTCTCCGCGTCCCGCCTGAGCACTCAGTTGGTCAACGACATCCAACGCATGGTGGTGATTATCGACGCCACCAAGGTTTCGGATCTCTCGATCCTTCAGTTGGCCGACTATATCGCCATGGTGTCGCTGGCCCAGATCGATCCGGACGCCGACACTAGCCGTTACGCCTCGATCCTGAACGTCGTGGAAGACCCGGAGGCGGCTGACAGCCTGACCAACTGGGACCTGACCTATCTGCGAGGCCTCTATGAAGCCGAGCGCAATCGGGTGCGTGTGGCCTCGGATCGTCGCGCCATCGTGCGCTCCATCCGCGCTGAACACGCCCGGATGCGAGCGGACGGCGACCAGACCGACGCCAACTAGCGCCTGCCCTGGAGGTGAGATCATCAGATGATGGAATTCCTGGCCGCCGCCCTGCTGGCTACCGCCCAGGTTCCGCCATCCGCGCAAGATCCGGCCCCGACCCAGCTGGAGGACGTGGTCGTCAGCGGTCGCGAACTGGATCAGTTGATCTCCCGCTTCGTGGATCAGGTCGCCGCGCCCAACCGGGGCCGGGGCCTGGCGCGCTGGAACCAGCGCATCTGCGTCGGGGTGGCCAATCTGCGACCGGAAGTCGCCCAATATCTGGTGGATCGTATCTCCACCGTGGCTGAGGACGTGGGGCTGGAGCCGGGCGCGCCAGGCTGTCGCCCCAATATCCTGGTGGTCGCCACCGCCGATGATGAGGCCGCGGCGCGCGAGATGGTTGAGGACAGCACCCGAGTTTTCCGGATGGGCGGGACCGGCATGGACAGGGGCCGGCTCGCGCTCGCCGGCTTCCAGCAGACGAACCGGCCGGTCCGCTGGTGGCAGGTTAGCATGCCGGTCGATTCCCAGACCGGCGCCCGCGCCGTACGCCTGCCCGGCGACTGCGAAATGCCCGCCTGCGCCCAGGCCGAATTCAACTTCGCTGCTTACGCGCCGGTGATCAGCATCTCGTCCGCCTCGCGTCTGAATACCGAGATCGTCGACAACCTCATCCACACCATCGTGATCGTGGACGTCGATGAGGTCAGCGGTCTGTCAGCGCTGCAACTGGCCGACTACATCGCCATGGTGTCGCTGGCCCAGATCGACCCGGACGCGGACACCGGGACCTACGCCTCCATCCTGAATGTGTTCGAGGAGCCGGAGACCGTCGACACCCTGACCGGATGGGACCGGGCCTATCTGCAGGGACTCTATCAGTCCGAGCAGGACGACCGCATTCGTTCCTCGGCCCGCCGCCAGCTCGAGCTTTCGATCCGGCGCGCCCATGCGCGGGCGGGTCAGGCGACTGAGGAGTAGGCCCTCAGGGGTGGAGGACTTCCACCCCATCGTCCGTGCCGATGATGGCTTCGTCGGCGAGGTCCAGGAACAGGCCATGCTCGACCACGCCGGTGATCAGCTTCAGATCGTCGGCGAGACGGACGGGATCGTGGATGGCGGCGCACTTCGCGTCGTAGATCAGATTGCCGCCGTCGGTGCGCACCAGACCGCGCTCGGCGGTGCGGGCGCGGGCGGGCATTTCGATCTCGTGGTCGATCAGCACGTCGGCGATGCGGTTTCCGGTCGTCTTGTGACCGAAGGCGACGACCTCGATCGGCAGGGGGAACTGGCCCAGCACCGTCACCACCTTGGCCGTGTCGGCGATGCAAATGCAGCGGGCCGAGGCCTCCCACACCAGCTTCTCGCGCAGCAGGGCCGCGCCGCCACCCTTGATCAGGGCCAGACCGGGACCGACCTCATCGGCGCCGTCGACGGTCAGGTCGATGCGCGGCGTGTCCTCGAGCGTCGACAGGGTCAGGCCCAGCTCGCGCGCCAGTTCGGCGGTGGCTTCCGACGTCGGCACGCAACGCAGGCCTTCCAGCTTGCGCGCCGCCAGCGCCTTGACGAACCAGGCCGCCGTCGAGCCGGTGCCGAGGCCCACGACCATGCCCGGCTCCACCCGCAGGGCGGCGGCCTCGCCGGCGTTCTTCTTCTGGAGATCGGACATGGGCGGCTCGCTGGCTGGGGATTCGCGCGGACAGCGCGGGCTTTATCGGTCCGGGACCGTGCGGGAAAGCCTTGCCCCTACCCTCGCGCCTTCTTCGCGCGCATCATCTCCATGAATTTCGCCGCCCAGCCGGTCTTGGCGGTCTGCGGGGCGCGGGCGAGGCCGAGGTCGCCGGGAGCCACGTCGCTCGTGATCACCGAGCCGGAGCCCACCATGGCGCCCGCCCCGATGGTGACGGGCGCAACCAGCGCGCTGTTCGAGCCGACGAAGGCGCCCTCGCCCACCACGGTGCGGTGTTTGAAGAAGCCGTCGTAGTTACAGAAAATCGTCCCGGCGCCGATGTTGGCCTTGGCTCCCACCTCGCCGTCGCCGAGATAGGCCAGATGGTTGGCCTTGGCGCCCGCGGCCATCGAGACGTTCTTCACCTCGACGAAGTTTCCGATCTTCACACCCTCAGCCAGCCTGGCGCCCGGACGCAGGCGGGCATAGGGGCCGACCTCGGCGCCGCCGGCGACCGCCGCGCCCTCGACATGGCTGAAGCTGCGGATGCGTGCGCCGCCGGCGATTTTCGCGCCGGGGCCGAAGACGACATAGGGCTCGATCGTCGCGCCGCCGCCGACCTCGGTGTCCCACGAGAAGTGGACGGTCTCGGGGGCGGGCATGGTGACCCCGGCGGCCATGAAGGTCTCGCGCTGGACCTTCTGGAACAGGGCTTCGGCGACCGCCAGTTCGGACTGAGCGTTGACGCCCATGACCGAGTCTTCCGACGCCATGACGGCGCGGGTCGGAGCGCCGCGCCTGCGGGCCAGTTCGACGACGTCGGTCAGATAGTATTCGCCCTTGGCGTTGTCGTTCTTCACCTCGCCCAGCAGTTCGAACAACAGGCCGACCGGCGCGGCCATGACGCCGGAGTTGCAGGTGGTGATGGCCAGCACCTCGGCCGACGCCTCCTTGGCCTCGGTGATGGCGGTCAGGGTCTCGCCGTCCATGACCAGTCGGCCGTAGGCGCCGGGATCGCGTGCCTCGAAGCCGATGACCCGGACGCCTTCGCTTTCACCGAAGACCGGGTCGATGTCCGAGGCGCGCAGCAGGGGCACGTCGCCGTAGGTGATGACTACCTGGCCCTTGAAATCGCCCAGCACGGTCTCGGCGGCGCGGACAGCGTGGCCGGTGCCCAGCGGCGGGTCCTGAACGGCGATGGCGTCCTCGCCCAGCCGCTTGACCACATGCGCACGCACGTCCGGCGAGTGGGCGCCGACGACCACCACGATGCGCTCGCAGCCCAAGGCTTCCGCGGCATCGATGGCGTGGTCCAGCATGGCGCGGCCGCCGACCGGGTGCAGCACCTTGGGCAGCGGCGATTTCATCCGCGTCCCCTGCCCGGCGGCGAGGATAATGGCGGCCCTGGATTCAGGGGCTGTCGATTCGGTCTGGGTGGTCATGAATCGGTCCGGTCGATAGTCAGACCCAAGGTTTAGACCATCCGAACCGGCGACGGGAGACAGACCCATGACGACGCGCGACCTCGAGGGCTGGACCGTCGCCTTTGACCTGGACGGGACGCTGGTCGAAACCCATCGCGATCTGGTCGGGACGCTGAACCGGATGCTGGTGAAGCACGGCCTCCCCGAGGCGCCGATGGACAGTGCGGCGGCCCTGATCGGCGGCGGAGCGCGACCGATGCTGCAGCATGGTTTCGAGCGCGCGGGCGCGACCTGGGAAGAGGCGCACGCCCCGGCCGTGTTCGAGGAATTCCTGGCCGACTACGTCGCGCACATCGCTGACCATTCGCGCCCGTTCGACGGCGTGGTGGAGACGCTTGAACGGCTGGCGGTGCGCGGCGCCATCCTGTGTGTGGCGACAAACAAGCGGACGGACTTGTCTGAAATCCTTCTGGAAAAGCTGGACCTGACCCGGCATTTCGCGGCCATTGTCGGGCCGGACAAGGTCAGCGCCCGCAAACCCTCAGGCGCGCATCTGATCGAGGCAGTACGGCTGGCGGGCGGCGATCCGGCGAGGGCCGTGATGGTCGGGGACGCGGCTCCTGACACGGGCGCGGCGCGCGACGCGGGCATGCCCTGCATCGTCTGCACCTTCGGCTACAGTCCGGTCCCGCCCGCAGAACTGGGCGGCACGGTTCTGATCGACCGGTTCAGCGAAATCGAGAGTCTGGTTGCGGCGTTCGCCGCTCAGCCCGCCGCCTTGGCCGCATCGAACGCCTGACGCGCCTTGCCGATGCGGTCGAAATTGGCCTCGGCCCACATCCAGACGCCGCAGAAGGCCTCCGACAGGGTGAAGCCCATCTCCGTCAGCCGGTATTCGACGCGCGGCGGGATGACTGGATGGACCGTGCGGATGACCAGCCCGTCGCGCTCCATCTGACGCAGGGTCTGGGTCAGCATCTTCTGGCTGATGCCATTGCTCAGTTCGGCGATCCGGCTGAAGCGCTGCTCGCCGTGCTCGATCAGCACCTCCAGCACGATCATCGTCCATTTGTCCGCCACGCGGCCGATCACCTCGATGACCAGCGCCTCCACCTCGGGCGAGAGCGGCGGATGGTTCGGATGCGGATGGGCGTGAACGGCAGGCGCGGCCATGACTTTCCTGGCGGTAAGTACAGCACGTTTCGGTGCCTACTTTCTGATGGAGAGTATCAGCTATAGATGATCGCCCATCGGACTTCCAGATCACGGAGCACTCCCATGGACACCCGTAACGACACCATCCTGATCACCGGCGGCGGCTCGGGCATCGGCAAGGCCATGGCCGAGGCGATGCACGCGCGCGGCGCCAAGGTCATCATCGCCGGTCGCCGTCGTAATGCGCTGGAAGCGGTCGCCGCCGCCAACCCCGGCATGGCCGTCGAGACGCTGGACGTCGCCGACGCCGCCGATGTGAAGGCCTTCGCCGCCCGTGTCATCGCCGCCCACCCGGACCTGAACGTGGTCATCAACAACGCCGGGATCATGCAGGCCGAAGATCTGACCGCCGAACCGGTCGGGCTGGACATCGTCGAGCAGACCATCGCCATCAATCTGCTGGGTCCCATCCGCCTGACCGCCGCCCTGCTGCCGCACCTGAAATCAAAGGCGAAGGCGACCGTGGTGACGGTGTCGTCGGGTCTGGCCTTCGTGCCGCTGGCCGCCACTCCGACCTATTCGGCGACGAAGGCGGCCATTCATTCGTGGAGCCAGTCGCTGCGGACCCAGCTGAAGAACACCTCGGTCAAGGTGCTGGAATGGGCGCCGCCGGCCGTGGCCACCGACCTGATGCCGGGCCATGCGGAGAACCCCAACTCCATGCCGCTGGCCGACTTCACCGCCGAGAGCCTGTCGCTGTTCGAAGCGGGCGGTCTGGACGAAATCCTTGTCGAGCGGGTCAAATTTCTGCGCGGCGCCGAAGCCCGGGGCGACTACGCCAAGGTCTATTCCATCCTCAACGATGGAACCCACTGATCATCGACACCGCCGGATCGCAGCCGAAACGGTTGCGGTTCGGCTTCGGCGTTAACATGTAGAACGGCCCTGCCCTCCCCAAGGCCGCTCGCATGCTCCGTCGCCTCTTCTCGACCCCGCTCTGGATCCGCACCTTCGCGGGCATGGTCCTGGGCGTCATCGCCGGCCTGCTGCTGGGCCAGAATGCCGAGACCTGGCTGGGGCCGATCGGCGACGTCTATCTGAACCTGATCCGCATGGTGGTTGCGCCGCTGGTGCTGTTCACCATCGCCAGCTCCATCGCCAAGCTGGGCGAAGGCGTCGGCGCGGTGCGGCTGGCGGTGCGGACCATCGTCTGGTTCGCCATTACCTCCCTGCTGGCCGTGCTGGTCGGCTTCGCGGTGGCGCACATCATCAACCCCGGCATGGGCCTGTCCGACCTGCCGCTGGGCACGGTGCGCGAGCGGGAGATTCCCACGCCGCTGGAGGTGCTGATCGGCATCGTCCCGACCAATCCCTTCGCCGCCCTGAGCGAAGGCAAGGTGCTGCAGATCATCTTCTTCTCGGCCCTGGTCGGCGCGGCGCTGGTGGCGCTGGGCGACCGGGCGCAGGGCGTACGGCGGCTGGTCGACGAAGGCGCCGCCGTCGTCTTCCGCATTACCCGCTGGGTGATCCAGCTGACGCCCTTCGGCGTGTTCGGCCTGATCGCCTCGGTCGTCGGCGGCTACGGCTGGGAGGCGCTGCTGCCGCTCGGCAAGTTCATCATCGCCATCTATGTGGCCTGCCTGTTCCACATTCTGATCGTCTATTCCGGCCTGCTGAAGCTGCACGGGCTGAAGGTGATCAGCTTCTTCCGCGGCGCGTTCGCGGCGATGCAGACGGCCTTCGCCACCTCGTCCTCGCTGGGCACCCTGCCGGTGACCCTGCGCCAGACGGTCGAGCGCCTGGGCGTGCCGCAGGCCTATGCGGCCTTCGCCGTGCCGCTGGGCGCCAGCGTCAAGATGGACGGCTGCGGCGCCATCTATCCGGCCATCGCGGCCATTTTCATCGCCCAGTATTTCAAGATCGACCTCAGCCTGACCCAGTACGTCCTGATCGGCCTGACCGCTGTTCTGGGCTCGCTCGGCACGGCGGGAGTGCCGGGCACCAGCATCGTCATGCTGACCCTGACCCTGGCCACCGCCGGTCTGCCGCTGGAAGGAATCGGCTACATCGTCGCCATCGACCGGATCATCGACATGATGCGGACCATGACCAATGTGACCGGCCAGATGCTGGTGCCGGTGCTGGTGGCCAAGGAGGAGAAGATCCTCAACGAGGACATCTACGACGGGCGCGTGGCCTGGCTGCCGGGCGATCCGGAGGCCGAAACGCCGGATGCGGTGAAAGCTTCCGGCATCTAGGCTTGCACCATCCGGGAGGTCAGGCTATGTCCGCGCCTCCCCGGACGGCGAACGGCCTTCGGGGCCCGAAAGATGGATGTGTAGCTCAGCGGGAGAGCACCTCGTTCACACCGAGGGGGTCACAGGTTCAATCCCTGTCACATCCACCATTTCCCGATAGAGACGTATTCAGAACGCCCGAAGTTTGCCGTTGGTAAGTTCGATCGCGCCCTTCAAAGCGTCGGCTTTGAAATTCTCAAACCACAAGTTCGGGGCGCAATCGGTCACAAAGACGGGCAACTCCGCTTGAGCCTCAACGTCACCCCAAGGCGTAACGAAACTCCCGAAGATGGCCAGTTTTCCGTCATACAGGGACGTATAGAGCGGCACTGCTTCGCCAGAACCAAAAGCCAATCGCCTGTTGTGCATTTTTTCAATCGTAAAAACGCCTAGCAATCCTTCCAAGGCTACCACATCATCAAATTTATTCTCTGAGATCAGGCCATTTCGCATGAGAACGACTGCAAACTCCTTCGCAAGCCGTTTATCGGAAAATAGATAGTCAGGCACATCTTGCACAAGAGTCCGAATAACTAGCAGCTCTCGCGGCCGTAAAGATTCAGAAACCTGAAACGTCCCATTCACGAGACCAACTAATTTTTTGAGTGCCGCATTCAAAGTCTTCTGAGCGCGAACCTTGGGCATCTGAAACCGCGCCCGGCACCATTCATCGGTCTTGATCTCAAGCCCAGCAACAGTCGCCCGGCGGACATCCCCAGCCGACGCAGATGGTGCAGCCATATGACCGAGCCGCCAGAACGTCCAAGGCAAGGTCATAAGGGCATCGGACATCAGACGAGCGCCTTCGACGGTTTTTCCCTGATCACGGTCGGTAAAATGGAATGCAAAGTCGCCGACATCACGCACTAGCCTGTGCCCATGCGTTCGGAACCGAAGCCAGCTGAAAATTCGATCCAAATTCCGCGTGTCCAGCGTACCGTCCAGCAAGGCCTCCACTCGGCGCTGCATTTCTTCCTGGTTCAGATCGTCGGCCATTATTCGCTGGCCGGGAGCAGTTGCTTCTTGAAAATCCACATCACCCGCCTGACGCCTCCACCGGCAACCGAACGATCACGTCGTCGACCTGAACGCCGCCGCGGTCGATGACCAGGTTCTGGTAGTTGCGCTGGCCGTCCTGGGTTTCCGATTCGACGTCCTCGACCTCGGTGCGGAACTGGCGGCGCAGGTAGGTGGACAGTTCGCCCGCCGTGACCAGGCGGTCGCCGTCCAGGTCCGCCTCGCCCGACAGGCCCTCGCGCAGGAAGTGGGACAGATAGCCTCCGGCGCGGAACTTGTCGGCCACGGCGCTGGTCAGGTCCTCTTCGGAACTGAACAGACCCATGACGCCTGGGCGGTCGACGACGTTGCGCGCGAAGCCGCCCGAGAAGCAGGAATCGATCACCAGTAGGGCCAGCCGGGTGTCGAGGCCCGCGAAGAGTTCGCCCATCTCGACATCGCTGATCTCGCCGTCGCGCAGGACGATGGCTTCGCTCTTGCCGTCCGGCTCGACGCCGCTGACCGGGACCTCGGTCTGGTTGCCGTGACCCGAGAAGAAGAACAGGAAGACGTCATCCGGCCGGGCCTGGGCGGCGACGCGGGCGAAGGCCGAGCGGACGCCCTCCACGGTGGCCTCGGCGTTGGTCAGGACAACGCTGGCCTCATTCAGCGAGCCCTCGCGCTGCAGGGTCTCGGCCAGTTTGCGGGCGTCCTCATCGGTGAAGGACAGGTTGTTGGCCGTTCCGGCGTAGTCGGAGACCCCGACCATGACCGCATGGATGCGCGGTCCGCCCGGGGCGGTGGCCTGACGCGCCGACTCGCGGCCCGGCTCGACGGTGAAGCGGTAGGAGCCGGTCTCGCCGGGGCGGAAGGAGGTGACCTGCACCTGGTACTCGCCGTCTTCCGGCAGGATGATCTGCTGCCGGCTGTCGGTGCCGTCCTCGCCGTCGTCATTGTCGAACTGCTCGCCCGAGGGCGTGCGGACGATGGTGTAGGCGTCGAAGGCCGAGGAGGTCAGTTGGACCGCCACCCGATCCCCACGCCGACCAGTGAAGGTGTAGAGGTCGAAATATTCGCCGCTGTCGAGGGTGTCGTCGCCCGGGGTCAGGGCGCCGCCGACGGTCTGGCCGATCTGGATCGCGCCGCCGGGCGAGGCTTGTTCAGCCGGAGCGACGGCCATGGACGGCGGCTTGCCCGCCCCGGCCCCGTCCTCGACGGACAGGCGATAGGCTCCCCGCTCGCCCGACGCATAGCTGGTGGCCGAGATGACGTAGTCGCCGTCCGCCGGTAGGGTGACCAGCAGGCGGCTGTCGCGCGAGCCCTCGGCGGTCGCGTCATCGTCATTGTATTCCGAGAAGCCGTTCGGCCCGGTGACCGCGGCATAGGGATCGAAGGCGCTGGAGCTGAGACGGATGTCCAGTTGCTGTCCGCGCCGACCGGCGAAGCTGTAAGCGTCGATGAACTCGCCGCTGGCCAGGGTGTCGTCGCCCGATTCCAGCGCGCTCGATACCGACTGGCCCAGCCGGATCGAACCGGCCGGCGCCGCCGTCGCCTGGGAGGCGGCCGGAGCCGCGCCGCCGGTGGTCAGGCGCAGGGTGTAGGCGCCCGTCTCACCCGACTGATAGCTGGTCGCCGCGACCGTGGCCTCGCCGTCCGCCGGGGCGGTGAAATGGATGCGGCTGTCGCGCGAGCCGCGCGCCGCCGGATCGTCGTCGTTGTCCTCGCTCAGCCCGCCCGGGCCGCGCACGATCAGATAGGGGTCGAAGCCCGTGCCCGACAGGGTCAGTTCGTAGGTCTCGCCGCGACGCAGGGCGAAGCTGTAGTTGTCGGCGTACTCGCCCGTGCTGAGGGTCGCATCCCCGGGCTCCAGCCGTCCACGCACCGACTGGCCGGGGCGCAGAACCTCAAGCGCTTGTCTGCCCGCCTGGCCGCTGCTCTGCGCGGGAACCGTCTGCACCGGCGGGGTCGAGGCCGGGCCTCGCGCGGTCTGGCCGCCGACGGCCGGGGTGTCCGGGCGCATGGTCTGGGCCAAGACCGGCGCGGTCAGCACGGTCAGGGCGGTGGTGGCGACGAGAATGGTGCGAAGCATGGTGATCCCTCAATCGGTCCAGCTTGGCCTGCCCCGCCCCGCTTGTCAGCGACCTAGACACGTCATGTCAGGAATCAGCAGAACCGTGGTACAGGGTCGCGCTTCCGCCTTTATTGCAGCGCACATGCCCCGCCCTTCGCCCGCCGAATGGTTGGCGCGCGCCGCGTTGGCGCCCTACGGACCTGCCCATGCCCTTCCCCGCCAGCCATCCCGCGCTCGACCGAGCGCTTTCCGAACGCGGCTATGCCGAGCCCACCGCCGTCCAGGCCGCCGTGCTGGAGGCCGAAGCCGGCCGTGACCTGCTGGTCTCCGCCCAGACCGGCTCGGGCAAAACGGTCGCCTTCGGTCTCGCGCTGGCTCACACCCTGCTGGGCGACGCCGAGCGGTTCGCCGACAACGCCGCCCCGGTCGCCCTGGTCATCGCCCCGACCCGCGAACTGGCCCTGCAGGTGTCCAAGGAATTGGAGTGGCTCTACGCCAACACCGGCGCCCGCATCGCCACCTGCGTCGGCGGCATGGACCCGCGCGCAGAGCGCCGGGTGCTGGACCGCGGCGCCGCCATCGTGGTCGGCACGCCTGGCCGCCTGAAGGACCATATCGAGCGCGACGCGCTGGACCTGTCCGAGCTGAAGGCCGTCGTCCTCGATGAGGCCGACGAAATGCTGGACATGGGCTTCCAGGAAGACCTGACCTTCATCCTCGACCAGGCACCGGCCGAGCGTCGGACTCTGCTGTTCTCGGCCACCATCGCGCGCGACATCGCCGAACTGGCCAAGACCTATCAGCGCGACGCCTTCCGCATCGACACCGTGGTCAAGAACGCCTCGCACGGCGACATTGAATACAAGGCGATCCGCATCGCCCCGCACGAGATCGAGCACGGCGTCGTCAACGTCCTGCGCTATTTCGAAAGCCCGGGCGCCCTGGTGTTCGCCAACACCCGTGAGCGGGTGAAGCATCTGACCGCCAGCCTGCGTGAGCGCGGCTTCTCGGTGGTCGGCCTTTCGGGCGAGCTGACCCAGTCGCTGCGTTCGGAAGCCCTGCAGGCCCTGCGCGACGGCCACGCCCGCGTCTGCGTGGCCACAGACGTCGCCGCGCGCGGTCTGGATTTGCCGGACCTGGGCCTGGTCATCCACGCCGAGATCCCGGTCAACAAGGCCACCCTGCTGCACCGTTCGGGCCGCACCGGCCGCGCGGGCAAGAAGGGCGTCTCGGTCCTGATGGTCAGCCATACGCGCCGTCGCAAGGTCGAGATGATGTTGAACTCGGCCTCCATCAAGGCCGAGTGGTCGGGCGCCCCGTCCGCTGACGAGATCCGCGCCAAGGATCACGAGCGGATGCTGACCGATCCGATCCTGATGGCCGAGGCCGACGAAGAGTCGATCGCCATGGGCAAGGAACTGCTGGAGCGGACCTCGCCCGAGCACGTGGCAGCCGCCCTGATCCGGCTGTACCGCGAGAAGCTGCCGCCGCCCGAGGACGTGCAGGACGACGAGCGCATGAAGCGCGCCCAAGAAACCGGCCGCAACGAGCGCGGCCAGAAGGACGGCCCGCTGGTCGACTTCGCCCGCGGCGGCGACATGACCTGGTTCCGCGTCAACATCGGCCGCGAGAAGAACGCCGATCCCAAGTGGCTGCTGCCGCTGATCTGCCGTCTGGGCCACGTCACCAAGCGCGACGTCGGCTCGATCAAGATCTTCGACCGCGAGACCAAGTTCGAGATCACCGCCGACGCCGAGGCCAAGTTCCGCGCCGCCATGGCCCAGTCGAACGACGAGGGCGTGACCATCCAGGACGCCGTGGCTCCGGCCGCGGGCGAGAAGAGCCTGCGCAAGTGGGACAAGCCGCAAGGTGATCGTCCGGACCGTGGCGACAAGCCCTTCCGCAAGCCGCGCTTCGAGGGCGAAGGCTCGAAGAAGCCATGGGCCCCGCGTGAGGATCGTCAGGACGGCGACGCCCCGCGCAAGCCGTGGAAGGCCCGCGAGGACCGCGCCGAGGGCGATGCGCCGAAGAAGCCCTGGGCGCCGCGCACCGATCGCGAGGCCGCGCCGTCCGAGGACGCGGGCGCCAAGCCGAAGTGGGTGAAGCGCACCAAGGACGGCCCGACGCCGGAAGGCAAGAAGGCGTGGGTGGACAAGCCCAAGGGCGACAAGAAGCCGTGGCAACCCCGCGCTGAAGGCGGCGCCAGCGGTGACCGTCCGTGGACCGGCAAGCCCAAGCCCGGGTTCAAGAAGCCCGGCGGCAAGCCCCCTTTCAAGGGCAAGCCGCGCGGCTGATCTCAGTCGACGGTCGCGACGATCGGGGCCTTCAGCACCGCATGGAGGCCCGGGTCGCCGTCCCGATAGTCGAGATGGCCGCCAAGCTGGGTGACCAGACTGCCGATCATCATCGAGCCGAACCCCTGGCCGGCCTGATGCCCGCCCTTGCCCGCGTCCTCGACCGCGAGGCGCAGCGACTGACCATCCTCCGACAGGCGGATGCGGATCGGGCCGGGCCGACCGTCATAGGCGTATTTCTGGGCGTTGATGATCAGCTCGGTCAGGATCAGGCCGAGGGTCACCGCCCTGCCCGCCTCGACCTGGACCGGGGTCAGGTCATGCTCCAGCTGGGCGCTCCAGTCGGCGCCGACCGAAGCCCCGAGATCCTCGATCAGTTCGACGAAATAGCGCGCCAGATCAACCGTTGAGCTGGCCTCGGCCCGATAGAGGCGGCTGTGCACCATCGACACCGCGCGGACGCGGCGACGGGCCTCGAGCAGTTGTGCCTGAGATTCCGGATCGGCCTGACGGGCCTGCAGGCCGAGGAAGGACGAGACCAGGGTCAGGCTGTTCTGGACGCGGTGATTGACCTCGCGGATCAGGAATTCCTGTTGCTCCAGCCGCAGGTCGCGCTCGCTGAGCGAGGCCTGAAGCGAGCGGTTCAGATTGCGCAGCTGGCTGACGGCGGCGAAGTCGGTCAGGGCGTCACGCAGGCGAATGACGGATTCGACCTGCGCCGGGGTCCAGCGGCGCGAACGGCCGCGCACGGTCTCGGACCAGGCCTCGAAAGAGTTGCGCGGCGTCAACACGCCGTTGTCGCCGACCTTCTTCGCGGTTGAAGGATCGCCCGCCCAGCGGACGGTCTCGACGATCTCGGCGCGGAACCACAGGATCGTCAGCGGCCGCTCGCCCTGCAGATGGACGCCCAGCAGGCCGCTGCCCTGTTCGGTCCAGTTCGCCGCCTCGGGACGGCGTTGGGACAGGGCGTGGGTCGCCAGCGGGCGCAGGCCCGGCTGGTCCGCCACCCACTGGGCCAGGGCCGTGATCGCGGCCTCGGGCGGGGTGACGCCGAAACGGTATTGGCCGCCCGCCCCGATGACCGCCACGCCGTCGGCGTCGGTCAGATCAGCCAGATCGCGTCCATTGGCGGCCAGGGACTCCTCCAGCGCCCGATCCGTCGGCAGATGGCCGATCAGTTCGTCCTCCAGCTGACGCAGGCGGGTGCGCTCGCGATACAGCTCGGCGTCGCCCTTGGCCTTGATCTGACGGGCCAGGCCGCGCGCCAATGTCGTGGCCGCCATGCGCAGCTCGAACGGCAGCAGTTGCGGCCGGGCGCTGTGGCAGGCCACCAGCCCCCACAGCTCGCCGTCAATGATGATGGAGACCGAGGCCGAGGCCCGGACGCCCATATTGCTTAGGTATTGCAGATGGACCGGAGAGACGCTGCGCAGACCGCAGTCGCTCATGTCCAGCGGCTTGCCGGGCGCGGCGGGACGCAGGGGCTCGGGCTGGTAGCGGGAGTCCGGAATCACCCGCACCGGATTGCGGACATAGAGGGCGCGGGCCTGACGTGGGATGTCGGTGGCCGGGAAGTGGTGGTTCTGGAAGGATTCGACCTCGGACGAGCGCGCCTCGGCCACGACCTGCCCGGCCTCGTCCTCGAGGAAGCGGTAGATCATGACCCGGTCGAAGCCGGTCAGGGCGCGGAAGGCCTCGGCGGCCCGCTCGCAGACCGCCCGAACGCTTGTGGCCCGCTCCAGCGCCGCGCCGGCGCCGTCGAGACGACTGATCAGTTCGATGCCCGGCTGGGCGCCCTGGGAGCTTTGCTCGACCTCGATGATCAGTCCGGTGTCATGGGTTCGGGCGATGACGTCGTAGTCCAGCCCGTCGACGCCGCGCCACCGTCCGGCGAACCCGTCCTGACCGATTCCGGCGGCGCCGCGCAGTCGGGTGGTGACCCGATCGCCCAGCAGGTCCTCGACCGACCGGCCGATCCAGCTCTCCGTGCCGGTGAGGCGGGTCATGCGGCCCGCTTCGCGGCGGACCCTCAGGTCCTGCGGATCAAGAACGAGCAGCAGACCGTGGGGCTGGATCGCTTCCGGAATGTGGATCGGCTCACGGTCGCAGCCGTTCAGGTCCAGTCGCTCTTCGGTCGCCACGGCGTCTGTCATGCACACGAACTTCACCGGGCGGGTGGAACCAGCAGTCGGAAGGCCAGATCGAACGCGTCACGCCCGCCCTTCAAAACGTCCTCCGGCGTCGCCCGCCCCGAGGCGCACGCAGAGTGCATCACGCGCATGAACGCATGCCAACGCGATCCGGTTTCATCGCCCCACGGATCAAGAAACTCAAGGCCCGTCAGAGGGATGCCGTCGCGGACCATCGCCTTCTGCATGACGCGGCCGCCCAGCATCGAGCCCTCCGCGACGTAGACCCAGCCGATGGCTTCACCATAGGTCGGCAGGCCGACAACCGGCTCGCCCGGCGGCGTCGGGACGCCCAAGGCCTCCAGCCCGGCGAGGATCAGCAGGGAGCGGCGGTCGGGATCATAGCCGCCGGTCTCGAAATGCTTTCGCCACGGCGCCACCGCCGCCTCGACGGCGCTGTGCAGCACATGAAAGCGGGCCACCAGGGCGGGCCGTTCGTCCAGATCGCGCAGGCGACGTTCAACGTCAGCCTCGGTCTCGATGGCGGTGTGGATTTCGGCCGTGGCCGTACGAAGGGTCTGAAGCACGGGTGAGACTGACATTCATTATCTGTAACAGCATCCGCGACAGTGTCACCCTGCCTGCGACCATTGATCCGGCGCTGTAACCGTTTACGCTGTCCGGCGAAGAGCTCAGACGGCGGGCAACGCCGCGAGCGGATCAACTCGTTGTGGGCAGGAAATATGGCGGACGTCCGGCTGACCGGCGTGACCAAGCGGTTCGGGACGACCGAGGTGCTGAAGGGAATCGATCTGGAGATCCAGGACGGCGAATTCGTCGTCTTCGTCGGGCCTTCAGGCTGCGGAAAATCGACCCTGCTGCGCACCATCGCGGGTCTGGAGGAGGCCTCCGGTGGCGAGATCGCCATCGGCGGACGCAAGGTCAACGACCTGTCGCCGTCGGACCGGGGCATCGCCATGGTGTTCCAGTCCTATGCGCTCTATCCGCATATGAGCGTCTATGAAAACATGGCCTTCGGGCTGGAACTTGCGAAGGCGGACAAGGCGGAGATCGACCGCCGGGTGCGCGCCGCCGCCGAGACGCTGAACATCACCGACTATCTGGACCGCAAGCCCAAGGCTCTGTCTGGCGGCCAGCGCCAGCGCGTCGCCATCGGCCGGGCCATCGTGCGCGAACCCGAGGTCTTCCTGTTCGACGAGCCCCTATCGAACCTGGACGCCGCCCTACGCGTGCGCATGCGCTACGAGTTCGCCAGCCTGCATGAGCGGCTGAAGACGACGATGATCTATGTCACCCACGACCAGGTCGAAGCGATGACGCTGGCGGACCGGATCGTGGTGCTGAACGGCGGGGTGATCGAGCAGGTCGGCGCGCCGATGGAGTTGTACGAACATCCGCGCAACCTGTTCGTGGCCGAATTCATCGGAAGCCCGAAGATGAACCTGATCCCCGGCGAGATCGTCACGGCAACGGAAAAGGGCGCGACCGTGAAGACGGCGCAGGGCGACACGCTGAAGGTCGCGGTGGACGCGTCCAGCGCCCGGGCCGGAGACGCTGTCACGCTGGGCATCCGGCCTGAACATCTGGCGACTGGCGGCAAGACCGGCACGATCAGGGCCGTCGTCACCTTCGCTGAGACCCTGGGCCACGCCACCTTCGCCTATGCCGCCTATGGCGACGCGGCGCTGACGATCCAACTTCCCGGCGAAGTGCGGCCCAAGGCCGGCGAGAGCCTGAGCCTGACCGTCCCGGCGGATCAGGCGCATCTGTTCGACGCCGAAGGCCTCGCTTTCGATCGTCTCTGAGCGGAACGCTTGTTGCGTCGCACAAGGCGGCGCCCCTAGATGGCGGCCATGCCCTCCCCGGCCACGCTGACCATCGACCTGAACGCGCTCGCCGCGAACTTCCACACCCTCCAGGCCGTGGGCGGCGCGCCCGTGCATCCGGTGGTGAAGGCCGACAGCTATGGTCTCGGCGCAGCCGCCTGCGGGACGCGGCTGATGGCGGAGGGCGCGCGCACCTTCTTCGTGGCCCGCACTGCCGAGGGCGAGGCCCTGCGTCAGGCCTTGGGCGCCGAGCCAGCCATCTATGTGCTGGACGGCTGCCTGACCGGCCACGCCGGGCGGCTGAAGGCGGCGAGCCTGCGGCCCGTGCTGAACACGCCCGCCCAACTGGCCGAGTGGCGCGAGGCGAACGGCGGCGGGGCGGGCCTGCAGATCGACACCGGCATGAACCGGCTGGGCTTCCGCGTCGAGGACGCGCCCGAGCCGTTCGACGGGCTGGAACTGGTGCTGAGCCACCTCGCCTGCTCGGACGATCCCGGCGAAGCCATGAACGCCCGCCAGCGCGACGCCTTCGCGGCGGCGGCGGCGCGCTATCCGGGGGCCGTGCGGTCGTTCGCCAACTCGGGCGGGGTCTTCCTGGGTCCCGACTACGCCTTCGACGCCCTGCGCCCCGGCATCTGCCTGTACGGCGGCGGGCCGGAGGGGCGTCCCGATCCCCGCATCAGGGCGGTCGCGACGCTGGAGGCCGAGGTGCTGCAGGTGCGCGAGGTGCCAGCGGGTGAAACGGTCGGCTATTCGCGCGGCTTCCTGGCTGAAGGCCCCACCCGGATCGCCACCTGCGCGGCGGGCTATGCCGACGGCCTGCTGCGCGCCTACAGCCCCAATGGGGCGGTCTTCGTGGCCGGAGAAATCCGGCCCATTCGCGGGCGGGTGTCCATGGACGTCTGCGCGGTGGAGGTGACCGGGCTGGACGTGTCCGTCGGCGACAGGGTCGAGCTGTACGGCGCCCACCGGATGATCGATGACGCGGCGGCGGCGGCGGGCACGATCAGCTATGAGCTGCTGACATCGATCACTGCCCGGGTTCCGAGGCTCTACGTCGGCTGAACCGCATGCGTCATTTTTGGACGTACGCCCTTCCCGCCCCTCTGCCCGAACGGCTCCGCCTGCGCTAAGCCAGCGTCATGGCCAGAGATAATGCAATCTACGTCTGTCAGTCCTGCGGGGCGGTGCACGGCAAATGGTCCGGGCAGTGCAGCGCCTGCGGGCAGTGGAACTCCATCGTCGAGGAAAGCCGCTCGGCCCCGCCGGGCGCGCTGAAGCCTGCCGCGACCAGCCGAACGCGCGGCCTGCAGTTCGAGACCCTGCAGTCCGACACGCCCGAGCCGCCGCGCATCATCACCGGCGTGGCCGAATTCGACCGGGTCTGCGGCGGCGGCGTGGTTCCGGGCTCGGCCCTGCTGCTGAGCGGCGATCCCGGCGTCGGCAAGTCGACCCTGCTTCTGGAGGTCGCCGCCAAGGCCGCCCTCGCCGGTCGCCGCGTCGCCTATATCTCGGGCGAAGAGGCGGTGGAGCAGATCCGCTCGCGGGCCCGCCGGATGGGGTTCGAGAAGGCGCCCGTCGAGCTGGCCTCGGCCACGGCCCTGCGGGAGATCCTCGGCACGCTGAAGCGCGAGAAGTTCGACATCGTCATCGTCGACTCGATCCAGACCCTGTGGTCCGACGCCCATGAGGCCGGGCCGGGCTCGGTGACCCAGGTCCGCGCCTGCGCCAGCGAGATGGTGCGGCTGGCCAAGTCGGGCGGCCCGGCGGTCGTGCTGGTGGGCCACGTCACCAAGGATGGTCAGGTCGCCGGACCGCGCGTGGTCGAGCATATGGTCGATGCCGTGCTGAGCTTCGAGGGCGAGCGCGGCTATCCATTCCGCATCCTGCGCGCGGGCAAGAACCGCTTCGGCGCGACCGACGAGATCGGCGTGTTCGAGATGGGCGACAGCGGCCTGCGCGAGGTCAGCAATCCCTCGGCCCTGTTCCTCGGCGAGGGCAAGGATCGGGCGCCCGGCGCGGCGGTGTTCGCGGGCATTGAGGGCTCGCGCCCCGTGCTGGTCGAGATGCAGGCTCTGGTGTCCAAGTCGGCCTATGGCACGCCCCGCCGCGCGGTCGTGGGTTGGGACACGGGACGGCTGGCCATGGTGCTGGCGGTGCTGGAGGCGCGCTGCGGCATCGGCTTCGGCGATCAGGACGTCTATCTGAACGTGGCGGGCGGGCTGAGGATCAATGAGCCCGCGGCAGACCTCGCGGCGGCGGCGGCCCTGATCAGCTCGGCGATGGACATGCCCCTGCCGCAGGGCTGCGTGGTCTTCGGCGAGATCAGCCTGTCCGGCGAACTGCGCGCCGTGGGCCGGGCCGAGGCGCGGCTGCGCGAGGCCCAGAAACTGGGCTTCGACCAGGCCCTGTCCCCGGTCCTGACGGTCAAGGACAAGGGGGTGAAGATCACCGGCATCAGCCGGCTCAGCGAAGCCGTCGAACGAATCTCGCAAAACCGCTATTGAGGACCGAACGTCCGGGTCTTGAGCGCGCATGAACGGTTTTGACGTCGTCGCCATTCTGGTTCTGTTGGCCTCCGGCGCCGCCGGCTGGGTGCGCGGCGGCACGCGCGAGATCATCACCCTGCTCAGCTTCGTGCTGGCGGCTTTCATCGCCCTGATCGCCCTGCCGGTGACGGCCCCCATCGGGCGGATGCTGGTCGACGTCGATTGGATCGGCACCATCTTCGCTGCCATCCTGTCCTTCCTGATCATCTATTTCGGCATCCGGATCTTCGGCTCGATCCTGTCGAAGCGCGCGCAGGCGCATCCGCAGCTGGGCGGCGTGGACCGGGTCGTCGGCGTCTTCGTGGGCGCGGCGCGCGGCCTTGTGCTGCTGGGCGCAATCCATCTGGTCATCGTCGCGGCCCTGCCGGGCGAAAAGACCCCGCGCTGGCTGAGCGAGGCCGCCGTCCGGCCGCTCACCGCGGGCGCCGCCCGGGCCATCCAGATCATCCTGCCTGGCATCGGCAAGGGCGCGGACGCCCTGACCCCGATCGTCTCTTCGTCCGTGAGCAAAGGATTTTCGGACGAAGAAGCCTTGCCCTCGCCCCAAACAGACAATACTTCGCCGCCGTCCACCCGACGCTAGAGTCCTTACCGCTTCATCGGAGCCCCACGATGAGCCGCCTCGACCATTCCATCGCCGCCCCGGTCGTTCACCGGGAGCATCACCGTGACGCCGACGACGACCGTCCGCGCCTGGAATGCGGGGTCTGCGGCGTCTGGGGCGCGGACGAGGACGAAGCCTCCTCCATCGTCGCTCTGGGTCTGCACGCCCTGCAGCACCGCGGTCAGGAAGCCTGCGGCATTGCCAGCGTCCACGACGCCCGCTTCTACACCGAGCGCCACATGGGTCTGGTCGGCGAAGCCTTTGGCGGCGCCAATCTGGCCGAGCGCATGCCGGGTTCAGCGGCCGTGGGCCACACCCGCTACTCCACCGCCGGCGGGAGCTTCCTGCGCAACATCCAGCCGATGTTCGCCGATCTGGACCAGGGCGGCATCGCCATCGCCCACAACGGCAACCTGACCAACTTCAAATACCTGCATAGCCAGCTGGTCTCGGAAGGCGCCATCTTCCAGTCGACCTCGGACTCCGAGGTGATCCTCCACCTGATCGCCCGCAGCCGGAAGGCCAAGATCGTCGATCGCTTCATCGACGCCATCGGCCGCATCGAGGGCGGCTACGCCCTGGTCTGCCAGACCCGTTCGAAGATGATCGGCGCCCGCGACCCGCTGGGCATCCGTCCGCTGGTGCTGGGCCGTCTGGGCGACGCCTGGGTGCTGGCGTCCGAGACCTGTGCGCTGGACACCATCGGCGCCACCTTCGTGCGAGACGTCGAGAACGGCGAGGTCATCGTGATCGACCACGACGGCCTGCGCTCGGTGAAGCCCTTCCCCGAGAAGGCCGCCCGCCCCTGCCTGTTCGAGTATGTCTACTTCGCCCGTCCCGACAGCGTCGTGAACGGCAAGTCGGTCTATGAGGTCCGCAAGCGCATGGGCCGCGGCCTGGCCCGCGAGTATCCGATCGAGGCCGATGTGGTCGTGCCGGTACCGGACTCCGGCGTGCCCGCCGCCCTCGGCTATGCGCAGGAAAGCGGCATCCCCTACGAGATGGGGATCATCCGCAGCCACTATCTGGGCCGCACCTTCATCCAGCCCAGCCAGGGCGCCCGCCAGAAGGGCGTGCGAATGAAGCACAGCCCGAACCGCGAGGTTCTGGCCGGCAAGCGTGTGGTGCTGATCGACGACTCCATCGTGCGCGGCACCACCTCGGTGAAGCTGGTGCGCGCCGTCCGCGCGGCGGGGGCCAAGGAGGTCCACCTGCGCTCGGCCTCGCCGCCGATCCTGTACCCGGACTTCTACGGCATCGACATGCCGGAGCGGGACCAGCTGATCGCCGCCAACAAGACGCTGGAAGAGATGCGCGCCTATCTGGAAGTCGACTCGCTGGGCTTCCTGTCGGTCGACGGCCTGTACGGCGCCATGGAGGCCGGCCCGCGTGACCCGCGCGCTCCCCAGTTCACGGACCACTATTTCACGGGAGACTATCCGACCCGTCTGCTGGACCGTGAAATCGAGGAAGGCGGTCGCGAGGACAACACCCGGCAACTTTCCCTGCTGGTGAGCGCTTAGGACCGCATGGTCCAGCTCGGCTACTTCACCGTCGACACCCTCGATATCGGGAAGGCCAAGGTCTTCTACGGCGCCCTGTTCGGCTGGCGGTTCGATGAGGCCGCCTCCGGCCCGACCTATGCCCATGTGGCGGACAGCGATCCGGCCTTCGGCTTCACCAAGGTCGAGCGGGCCAAGGACTTCAGCCACCTTTACTTTCGCGTCGAGGACGTGGACGCCCTGTGCGCCCGCGTGGTCGAGCTGGGCGGCAAGGCGGCCATCCCGTCCGACAGCCCCTCGGGCCGTTCGGTCGTGGTCTGCGACGATCAGGGTATCAGCTTCAGCCTGTGGTCGCCCGCCGCGGGGTACTGATCGCCGGTTTCGCTTCCGGTCCTGCCGACGCCGCGCTATCAGCGCGGCATGACTTCCGACCTTCCCCTGAAAGACCGTATCGCTCTCGTCGTCGGGGCTTCACGCGGCATCGGTTATGAAAGCGCCCTCGCCCTGGCCAAGGCGGGCGCCCATGTGATCGCCACCGGCCGCACCCAGGGCGGTCTGGAAGAGCTTGACGACGCCGTCTTCGCCGCCACCGGCCAGCACGCCACCCTGATCCCGTTCGATCTGGTCGACGGCGGCGCCATCGATCGGATGGGCGGCGCCCTGTACGAACGCTTCGGCAAGCTGGACATCTGGGTCCACGCCGCCGCCACCATGGGCGCCGAGGGCCTGACGCCGGTGTCGAACGCTGACCCGCGCGGCTTCGCCAAGATCGAGAAGACCAATTTCACCGCCGTCTATCGCCTGATCCGCTCGCTGGAGCCGCTGCTGAAGTCGTCGGACGCCGCTCGCGTGATCCACCTGACCACCAGCGTGGCCACGGTCCCGCGAGCCTTCTGGGGCGCCTATGCGGCGACCAAGGCGGGCGCCGAGGCCCTGATGAAATGCTGGGCCGACGAGATCGAATCCATGCCGATCCGCGTCGCCATCCTCGATCCGGGCCGGATGCGCACCCAGATGCGCGCCCAAGCCTATCCGGGCGAGGATCCGCAGCAGAACATCCATCCTTCGGCCATCGGCCCGCTGATCGTCGAACTGGCCCGCCCGGACCTGGAGCCGCCGCTGACGGTCAGCTTCAAGGAATGGAACGCGGGCCCGCAGCCGTCGGCGCTGGTCTGACATTCGTCCCGCAGGGCCGCATCCCGTCCCGGCGACGTTGAATGAGGACGGGCTGGCAGCCGTGATGACGGCATGTCCATCTATCCCACCGTCCTCGCCCTTCACATCGCCACCGGCCTCGGCGCCGTCCTGATCGGGATCGCCCCGGTCCTGACCCGCAAGGGCGGGCGCGCCCATCGCCTGACCGGGCGGATCTTCGCCGCCTGCATGGCGATGCTGCTGGCCTGCGCCTGGGTGATGACGGCGTTGAAGATGAATACCTATCTGCTGGCGCTGTCGGCCTCGGCGAGCCTGACCCTGTTCTCGGGCCTGCGGGTACTGGGGCGCAAGCGGCCGGACCTGAGACGCGCGGATCGGGCCAAGGCGCTGGACTGGCTGGTCACGCTCGGGATCGCGGCGGTCGGCCTGCTGGTGCTGTGGCAGGTGCTGACAGGGCGCAGCGTCGGTCCGGCGGCGGTGTCGATGGCGCTGGTCTATGGGCTGATGAGCATGAGCCTGTGGGACATCTGGCGCTTCCTGCGCCCGACCGACTGGCCCTTTAGTCCCGAGTTGTGGCGGTATGAGCATCTGTGGAAGATGATCGGCGCCTACTCAGCGGTGCTGAGCGCCTTCTCCGGCAACTTCCTTCGTTTCGTCCCCGCCCCATGGAGCGCCCTCTGGCCGACGCTGCTGTTCCAGACCCTGACCGTGATCTGGATCGCCGTGCTGGTGATCCGGAACCGGCGGGGCCTCCGCCCGGTCGCGGCCTGATGCGGAGCGTTCCGTTCAGTCTCGGGCTGGGTCTGTTCGCGGCCTACAGCTATGGAGCCACCACCCTGTCGGCGGCGTGGTTCCTGCGCCGGGACCATGACTCCGCCTTCGGGACCTCCCTGCTGTGGGCCGCCCTGCTCTATTCGCCGACCGTGGTCAGCGGGCTGCTGGTCTGGGGTGTATTGCGCCGGTTCGGGGCGGAGTGGCGGGGGATCGGGGTGCTGACCGCGCTGGCCCCGCTCGCCATCGGCCTGTCCGCCTGGGCCGCGACCGCCGTGGACGGCGCCTTCAGGGGTGCGTACTGGACCTGGGTCGAGATCGCGGCCCGTGTCATCGACCGCCTGCCGGTGGCCCTGTTGCTCTACACCGCCCTGTGCGCGGCGGGGCTGGCGGCGGCCCACTGGCGCCGCGTCCTCCGCCAGAAAGCCGAGATGGACGCGCTCTCCGCCGCCCTCGCCGAGACCCGCCGGACGCAGCCCCCGTCTAGCGAGCGGCTGATGGTCACCTTGGGCCAGGGCCGGGTCCCGGTCGATGTCGCCGATGTCGAGTGGATCGCGTCGGCGGCCAATTACGTCGTCATCCACTGGCGCGACCGCGAGGGTTTGTTGCGCGAGACGTTGCAGACGCTGGAGACCCGCCTGGCGCCTCACGGCTTCGCGCGCAGCCACCGCTCGACACTGGTGAACCTCGCCCGGGTCCGGGAGCTAAAGCCGCTCTCGGACGGCGCGTGGCGCCTGACGCTGGACAGTGGCGCCGAGTTGGTGGTCAGCCGGTCGTATCGGGACGAGTTGCTGGCGCGGCTGAAGCGGGGTTGACGCCCCTACTTCTTCGCCCCGCCCTTTTGCCCGGTGCGGATACGGCCCGAGCGCGACACCTGACGGGCCCCGCCCCGCGCGCCCTTCTGGACGGCGATGGAGGAGCCGGCCTTCTTGGACGAACTGGCCTTCACGCCCGAGACGATCTTGGGCTGGTGCTTGCGGGTCTTCTTCTGCTCCAGCGCCTTGCCGGGCAGGTTGGACAGCCGCTCCTCGGCCTCCTTGGCCTTCTTCACGCGGCGCGGCGCGGTCTTGGCGTCGCCCTTGTAGCGTTCCGGTCCCGACTTGGCGCCGCCCTCGGCATAGGGGTTCACGCCGCTCGACTTGACCGTCAGGCGGATGGGGGTGCCCGGCAGGTCGAAGCTCTCGCGGATGGAATTGACCAGATAGCGCTTGTAGTGGTCCGGCATCGCCTCGGCGCGGTTGGCCATGAGCACGAAGGTCGGCGGACGGGCCTTGGTCTGGGCGATGTATTTGGGCTTGATACGCTTGCCGTCGACGGCGGGCGGCGGATGTCGCTGGGTCGCCATGGACAGCCAGGTGTTCAGGTCCTTGGTCTTCACCTTGACCGACCAGGTGTCATAGGCCTTCAGCACGGCGGGCATCAGGCGCTCGACGCCCCGGCCCGAATGCGACGACAGGGCCACGAAGGGCGTGCCCTTCAGCTGGGGCAGCTTGTCCTCAGCCATGGTCTTGAGTTTGGCCATGCGGGACTGGGGCTCTTCCTCCAGGTCCCACTTGGACGCGACATAGATCAGCGCGCGCCCTTCCCGCTCGACCAGATCGGCCAGTTGCAGGTCCTGGATGTCGAAGGCGTTGTCCTTGTCCATCATCAGGATGACCACCTCGGCGAAGGTGATCGCGCGGATGGTGTCGGCGACGGACAGCTTTTCCAGCTTCTCCTGAACCCGCGCCTTGCGGCGCATGCCGGCGGTGTCGACGAAGCGGATCGGACGGCCTTCGTATTCCCAGTCGACCGAGATGGAGTCGCGGGTGATCCCGGCTTCCGGCCCCACCAGCAGGCGGTCCTCGCCCAGCAGATAGTTGACAAGCGTCGACTTACCCGCATTCGGACGGCCGATGACGGCGATGCGGATCGGCTTGTCGGCCTCCTCGACCTCTTCGATGAAGATGTCGGCCGAGGCCGCGAGGATGGCCTGGTACAGGTCCGCCATGCCCTCGCCGTGCTCGGCGGAGATGGCCACCGGCTCGCCGAAGCCCAGCGCGTGGGCCTCGCCGACGCCGCCGCCGCTCTCGCGGCTCTCGGACTTGTTGGCCAGCAGGATGATCGGCTTGTGCACCTTGCGCAGCCGGTCGGCGAAGATGCGGTCCAGCGCGGTCACACCCTCGCGCGCGTCCATCATGAACATGATGACTTCGGCGTCCTCGATGGCCGCCTCGGTCTGCTCACGCATCCGGGCCTCGAGACTCTCGTCGGTGACGTCCTCGTAACCCGCCGTGTCGATCAGCGTCAGATCCATGTCGCCGATGTTGCCGTCGGCGTAGCGCCGGTCGCGGGTCACGCCGGGCCGATCATCGACCAGCGCGAGGCGCTTGCCGACGAGGCGGTTGAATAGTGTCGACTTGCCCACATTGGGGCGGCCGACGATGGCGACTTTGAGAGCCATGTCGGCCTTCTAACGCAGTTCGAGGGATTCCGTCAGCGAATGCTGATCAGATCGCCCTTGTCGGTGAGCACATAGACCGAGCCGTTGTAGGCGGCCGGAGCGATGAAGGACGCAGCGCCCAGTTTCAGGGTTGCGGTCTGGGCGCCGGTCTTCGGATCCAGGGCGACCAGTTCGCCCATGGAGTTGACCAGCAGCAGTCGGTTCGAGGCCAGCAGCGGACCCGACCATTCCGGAACCACGGTGCGATCCCAGAAGCCGAGGAATCCACCTTCCTGGTGCACGCGGCCTTCGTTCAGGTCGCGGGTCCAGTAGACCTGACCGCTCTCGCGGTTGATGACGGTCAGTTCGCCATCCTTGGACACGACATAGACCACGTCGCCGACCGGCAGGGGCGCGTTCACGCCGGCGATCGGCAGTTGCCACTTGGGCTGGCCCGAGCGGATGTCCATGGCCGACAGAACGCCCGAGTGGGCGACGGCGTAGACGATGCCGCGGCTGACCACGGGGCGACCGGCGATGTCACGGATTTCCGACAGGGCGCTGGTGCGGCTGGTGCGCGACAGGGTCTGGGTCCACAGCGACTGGCCGGTCGAGGCGCGCAGCGCGGTCACTTCACCCGACGAGAACGGCGCGATGACCGTGTCGCCGACAACCGCCGGGCTGGACGCGCGCATGATGCGGGCGGGCTCGGGGATGCCGCGATACGACCAGGTCTGGGCGCCGGTCGCCACGTCGAAGGCGAATATCTGGTTTTCAACATCGACCACGAAGACGCGGCCGCCCGCCACCGTCGGGGCGCCGTGGATCGGCACGTCCACCGGGGTGGTCCACAGGACGGCGCCGGTGTTCTGGTCCAGGGCGGTCACGGTGCGATAGCCCGAGGACACGAAGACCTTGCCGCCGCCCACGGCGACGCCGCCGCCGAAACCGCCGCCGGTCGAGGAGCCGCCGATGCCGAAGAAACCGCGACGGCCTTCGCGCTCGTCAGGCTTGATGTTGGTCTTCCAACTGATTGACCCGCTGGAGGCGTCGACCGCCGAGACGGTGGCTTCGCCGTCCAGGACGAAGACGCGGCCGCTGTCGGCCACGATGGGCGCCATCACCTGGCGCGTGCGCGACGAGCCGGCGCCGATGCTCCGACGCCAGCCGATCTGGAAGTCCACCGCGCCGATCACGTGCTCGATGGCGTTGTCGGCGTTGCCGCCCGGCTGGGTCCAGGCCACGGCGGCCTGCGGACCCGGGACGAAGAAGTCACGACCGGAAAGGGCGGCCGACGGGGCCAGTTGCTGTTCGAACTCCAGCACCGAGATACGCTGGCCTTCGGTGGCGGTGGCGCCCGGGGCGTCCCGACCGCCGAGGCCGAACGGCAGCGAGCGACGCACGGTGCCGCACGAGGCGACGGTCAGGGCGAGCCCGCACAGCAGGGCGACTTTAAGCACACGGTTCATGGCGAACGTCCTGGGAGCCGGAATCACGGGCGGGCCGGAGCGGCGGGCTGTTGGGGTGCGGCTTGCGGCGCGGACGGAGCTTGCGCCTGACCTTGGGCCGGGGCGGGAGCCGCGGCGGCGGCGGCCGCGGCGGTCGCCATCTGGCGGGTGATCGCCTGGATATTGGCGGCGCCGCCCGAATCGATGGCGTCGATCGCCAGCTCGGCGCGACGGCTGACGGCCTGCGGGGTGTCCAGGTCGTTCTTCAGGATCGCCAGCATGTCCTTGGCCTCGGCCACCTTGCCGTGTTGTAGCAGGGCCAGAGCCTCTGCTTCACGGGCGAAGGCCGCGAACGGACGCTTGTCGCCGGTCAGGGCCTTGGCGCGGGCCTGAACCTGCTCCAGCGACTCCATGTCCATGGCCAGCAGCAGAGCCTTGAAGGCGGCGGCGTCGGCGATCAGCGGATCACGCGAAGCCTTGGCGGCCTCGTCGTGGAAGGCCAGGGCCTCGGCGTCGCGACCGGCGTCCAGGGCGATGCCCGCGCGTTGCTGCAGGGCCATGGCCTTGTAGGCGCCGTTGCCTTCCTTGACGGCCTGGGCGAAGGCGGCGTCCGCACCGACCGGGTTGTTCGACTGCAGGGCTTCCAGACCACGCTCATAGGCGATCGAAGCCTTGTCGGCCTTCGAGGTTTCCATCGACTGCCAGCCCCACCACGCCAGGGCGGCGATCAGGGCGACCAGCAGAACACCGCCCACGACGGGCAGCCAGGTGCGGGCCAGACGCTTGTAGCGCTCGGAGCGAAGCTCCTCCTCGACCTGCTCGAAGACATCAGACACGGACAATCGCCCCCAGAGAACGGCGACTAGAGCCGTTGAATTTCAATCCGGCGGGACCCTAATCGGTCAGCCACGCCCCCGCAACGCAGGCTTTACTGCGCGACCGGCTTTTTCGAGAAGTAGGTCTCGACTTCGGCAGGAAAACGGCGGCTCCGGACGTCCGCGGCATAGCCGGCGACGGCCTTGTCGATCTCGCCGCGCAGATCCGCGTAGCGGCGCACGAATTTCGGGGTCCAGTCGAACAGGCCCAGCATGTCCGACACCACCAGAATCTGCCCGTCGCAGGCCGCCGAGGCGCCGATGCCGACGGTGGGTTTGTCGATGGCCTCGGTGATGTCGCGGGCCAGCCCCTCGGCCACACCCTCGATGACCACACAGAAGGCGCCGGCGTCCGCGGTGGCCTCGGCCTCTGCGATGACGCGCAGCCGCTCTTCCTCGGTGCGGCCCTTGGCCTTGAAGGCGCCGTCGGTCAGCACCGCCTGCGGACGCAGGCCGACATGGCCCATGACCGGAATGCCTCGCTGGACCAGATAGGCGATGGTCTCGGCGACGGTCGGGCCGCTTTCCAGCTTCACCGCCTGGGCGCCGGTTTCCTTCATCACCCGCGCGCAGTTCTCGTAGGCGACTTCCTTGGCGCCTTCGTAGCTGCCGAACGGCATGTCGATGACCACCATGGCCCGCTTCGAGCCGCGCATGACGGCCTGACCGTGGAGAATCATCATCTCGAGGGTGACGCCGACGGTGTTGGGCATGCCGTGCACCGCCATGCCGACGCTGTCCCCGACCAGCAACAGGTCGCAATGGGCATCGAGGATTTCAGCGGTGGGCGCGTCGTAGGCGGTCAGGCAGACGAGAGGCTCCCCGCCCTTGCGGGCCCGGATGTCCGGCGCGGCGAGGCGGCGGACGGTTTCCTGCTTCTGGCTGGACATCGGTGAGGCTCCGGTTCGGGGAAGACCCTAGATAGGCCCCCGGCGCCTCACCGTCACGTCACACTTCCTGGGACAGCCGCACAACCCCCGCGGCGGCCACGGCGATCAGCGCCCCTGCGGCGATCCAGAACATCTGCATCCCGTTCATGGAGCCGAAGGCGATGTTGCCCAGGCCGACCTGATCAAGACCCGACTGGATGGCGGCCTGGGCGTTGAAGGACACCGCCTCCAGCCCCTGCCCCATCGCCGCCGTCGGCACGGACCCGCCTTCGGTGCTGAAGTTGATGGTCAGCATCTCGCGCGCCGCGACCACGCCGCCGACCACGCCCGCCACGCCGAGCACGAAGACCCGGACGCGCGAGCCCTTCTGCAGCCGCCGCTCCACCGTGGCGGTGAACAGGGCCGCGTCCGGCAAGGCGGGAGAACGGGCGAACAGCCGCTCGATGGCGGGATCGAACTCATCAGCCGACATGCTGTGTTCTCCCCAGGGTTTGAGCGGGTTGGAGCCGCGCGCGGAGTTTATCCAGACCACGTTTGACATGAGACTTCACCGTACCGAGTGGCAAATTCAGGGCCGTCGCGATCTCCGGATGGGCCATCCCGGCGCCGTGGCACAGGGAGACGCACAGCCGCTCCGGCTCGCTCAAGGTTTTCAGGGCTTCGTCGAGATCCATCAGCCCGCCCGGATCGGGGGCGGAGACGGTCTCTTCCGTTTCGACTTCCGCGACATAGCGGGCTTCCTTGGCGGCCCGCTTGATGTACAGCCGCGCCGCGATCCGCTTCACCCAGGCGGCGAAGGTGCCTTCGCCCCGGAACTCCGCGCAGCGCTCAAAGGCCTGAATAAAGGCGTCCTGCGCGATATCGTCCGCCAGCGAGGGCTGGGCCCCCATCCGGCGCAGCAGGCCGCGGACGGCGGAGCCGTGCCGACGAACCAGTTCGCCGAACTCCCGACGTCCGCCCGCCGCCGCCTGGGCGGCGAGCTCGACATCGTGCCGGTCAACCAGGGCCTGGGCCATGTGTTTCCCCCTGTCCCGAGCCGACTCAGTCCTTGTTCGGGTTGAAGAAGCTCAGGGCGATGAAGGCCAGACCGATGGTGGTCGGGATCGCCGAAATGCCCAGCAGGCCGGCGTCAATGTGGTTGCCGTCCCAGTCATTGCCGAAGCTGCTGCCGGTGATCAGGCCGAAGGCGGCGAGACCGATGCCGACCGCCAGCCAGATGATGCCGGTGCGGATGTCCTTGGTGCGCGACGGCAGCCGACGCGAGACGTCCTTGGTCAGGGCGTCGATGACTTCCGCCGGCAGTTCCTGACCCTTGTCGATGGCGTGGCGCAGGGTTTCCTGCATTTCCCGCTTCTCGCGGAATTTCAGGTAGATGGGGCCAAAGACAATGGCCGTGAGCGTGCCGAAGATGATCCCGACGATGAGGATGGGCGTCATATCCATGAGGAGTCCCCTTTGATCCTGGTGACCGAAGCGTGACGTTTCGGCCTTCTGACGACAAGAGGCGGTCACACGGCGCTATGGATGCGGGCTATCGCGTGAAACTTTCGTAAGGCGGGCGAAGCGGGCTAAAGCGTCGGGAAACCGGGAGGGATCGCCATGCTGGACCGCCGTAGCCTGATCGCCGGCCTCGCCTCCGGATTGGCCGTCGCGCCCTTGGCCGGATGCGCCACCCTGCCGACCGGCGGCGCCCGCCAACTGAAGCTGGCCACCTTCAACATCTGGCACAACATGGGCGACTGGGCCGCCCGGCAGTCGCTGCTGATCGAGGCCGTGCGCGCCGCCGACGCCGACGTCATCGCCCTGCAGGAGGTGCTGGAGGACGCCAATGTCGGCCTGCCCAATCAGGCCCGCACGCTGGCCGACGCGCTCGGCGGCTATCAGATGCGGTTCGTCTCGACCGACGCGGAAGGCGCGCCGCGCCGGTATGGCAATGCGATCCTGACCCGCTTGCCGATTCTGGCCGATGGATCACGCAAGCTGGAGCCGCTGGAGGACTACCGCACGGCCCTGCGCCTGCGGGTCGATGTAGCCGGAACGCCGGTGGATGTCGTGAACACCCATCTGGCCTGGCAGGAGGACGCCCAGACCGTGCGGGCGCGGCAGATCGCGGATTTGATGGGCTGGCTGCCGAACGACGGAACGCCGCTGGTGGTCATGGGCGACTTCAATGCGGTGCAGGCGGACGCCGGGCTGAACACCCTGACCGGCGAGCGATTCTTCAGCGCCCTGCCCCGCGACGCGGTCCCGACCACGCTCAATCCCGCCAAGGGCCATCCGAACCGGGTGATCGACCATGTCTTCGTCGAAGCGGCGCATTTCGCGCCGGGCTCATGGTCGCTGCTGGGCAATACGCCAGTGAACGGGGAGTACCCGTCCGATCACTTCGGCGTTGCGGCGACCGTCACGCTGCGCTGAAGCGCGCTGGTCAGCCACAGGCCCACGCCCGCCGCGACCACGGCTCCGCCCAGAACGAACGCCACCGGCTGGATCATCGGCGCCAGCTCGCCCGACATCCGCTCCAGCACCGGGTGCAGGGCCCACAGGACTATGCCCGAGACCACCAGCCACGGCAGCAGGGCCGCGACGGTCAGCCAGGCGCGGCGCTTTGCGATCCGCTCGGCCACGGCGATCTGGAACGCATAATCGCGCCGGGGCGGAGCCTCGGCGGCGAACAGGGCGGCCAGTTTCTGTTCAGGCGTCATCGGAACCTCCGAGCGCTTTCAGCAGTCGCGCCCGACCCCGGGCAACATGGGACTTCACCGTGCCCAGAGGCAAGCCCAGCGTCTCCGAGGCCTCGCCGTGCGACCAGCCGTCGCCCAGGCACAGGGCCACGCAGGCCCGCACATCCGTCGGCAGTTCGGCCATGGCCGCCTGCAGGGCCAGCTTCTCCTCCGGCGAGACGCCCGCCGGGACCTCGATTGTCTCCAGCCAGCCTGAATCCCGCGCCGCGCCGCGCCGGGCGCCGCGAACTCGATCCTGCGCCTTGCGCCAGGCGATGCCGCACAGCCACGAGCGGACGCCAGCCGGGTCCTTCAGCGTACGCAGCGACGACCAGGCGGCGACGAAGGCGTCCTGCGCCACATCGTCCGCCTCGGCCCAGCCGCTGCCCAGAAAGCGGCGCACGAAGGCGCGCACCGCCGCCTGATGCCGCTCGACCAGCCGCGAGAAGGCCGCGTCCGAACCGGCAAGCGCGCGGCGCACCAGCTCGGCGTCGGTCGGCGCCCCCTGCACGATTCAGCCTCCCCCCGGCCCTCGCGCTCACCGATCCCGGCGGCAGGTCAGGGCGCTGATCAGGGCCCAGATGGCCACCGCGCCCATGACGAAGGCCACCACCATGAAGGCGTCCGTATCGCCGTCCATGCTCGTCAGTTGACTGGCGCCGAGGAAGCCAAGGCTCAGCGCGGTGAACAGGCCGAACAGGGACCAGTAGTTGGTCGGCTGGCGTTTGCCTGGCGACTTGCCATCCCAGCCGTCCTCATCCAGGGGGCGCTGGAGGACTTCCAGCAGGGCCGCCGGCGGCTCCTGTCCCTTTTCCGCATAGGTCTTCAGCAGGTTCAAGGCGTCGCGCTGGCGGCGATAGCCCAGGAAACTGTTGTAGGCGCCCAGCAGGCCGAAGCCAATCGGGAAGATCAACCACCAGAACTGAAAGAACAGGGTTTCCATCGTCGTCGTCCAAAGGGCGGGGCCGAACCCCGCGTTTTCAATCCATAGTCGGCGCCGGTCCGCGATCTGGATGCGACCGCTCAAAAATTACTTCACCGGAGCCCGAGAGGCTCGACAGTTCCGCCCGGACGGTCAAGCTAGGCGCCTCACGCGCGGTGACGTACGGTCCCGCAACCGCATCGGGATGGCCGCGTTGGCTGTCGCGACGCCCCATCCCTCCCAAACCCCGGAGCCCCCATGGTCCAGATCACCTATCGCATCGTCGAACACGACGGAGGCTGGGCCTACAAGCTCGGGGAGACCTATTCCGAGACCTTCCCCAACCATGACGCCGCCCGCGCCGCCGCCGTGGCCGCCTCGCGTGAGCAGAAGGTGTCGGACGAGGACGCCTTCATCGAGTGGGAAGACACCAACGGCCAGTGGATCACCGAGCGCGCCGACGGCCACGACCGCCCCGAGACGAGCGTCGAGGGCTGATCGGTCGCAACCGCTTGTGATCTTTTCGGGGTAGGCGCGGCCCGGCATGGCCGTTAGTCCTGCCGCGAAAGTTCATGGAACCGGTTACATGCATCACCGACTCGGCTCAGCACCGTCCCGTCGATGGCTTCTCGCCGGAGGCGCAATAATGGCTGGAATGATGATGGCTCCTCGTATCGCTGCCGCTAAGGCGCAGGAAAACCTTACCCGCGTCGACGCCCTGATCGCTCGCATGACGATCGAGGAGAAGGCCGGCCAGCTGAACCTGATGAACGATCCGTTCCGCTGGCGGCCCGAGGGCGTGAACCCCGGCGACGCCCTGGACACGGACCAGACCCAGACCGCCGCCGACATCAAGGCGGGCCGGATCGGCGCCCTGTTTAACGGCGTCGGCGCCGCCACGACCCGCTTCGTGCAGGACATGGCCGTGCGTGAAAGCCGTCTGGGCATTCCGCTGCTGTTCGCCGCCGACATCGTACACGGCCTGAAGACAACCTTCCCCGTCCCACTCGGCGAAGCCGCCAGCTGGGATCTGGACCTGGCCGAGCGCACCGCGCGCGCCGCCGCTGTCGAAGGCGGCGCCGCGGGCGTGCACCAGACATACGCCCCCATGGTCGACGTCGCGCGCGACCAGCGCTGGGGCCGCGTGGTCGAGGGCGCCGGCGAGGACGTCCTGCTGAACAATCTGTTCGCCGTGGCCCGCACCAAGGGCTTTCAGGGCGACGACCTGACCCACTGGTCATCTCTGGTGGCCACGCCCAAGCATTTCGCGGCCTACGGCGCCGCCGAGTCGGGCATGGACTACAACTCCACCGACATGAGCGAGCTGGCGCTGCGCTCGATCTATCTGCCGCCCTTCAAGGCCGCGCTGGACGCGGGCGCCCTGTCGGTGATGAGCGCCTTCAATGACCTGAACGGCGTCCCGACCAGCGGGAACAGATGGCTGCTGACCGACGTCCTGCACGGCGAGTGGGGCTTCGCCGGCTTCGTGGTCTCGGACTACACCTCCGAGCAGGAACTGGTCGCCCACGGCTATGCCGCCGACGGTCGCGACGCGGCCCGTCTGGCCCTGATGGCCGGCGTCGACATGTCGATGAAGAGCGGCCTTTATCTGAAACACATCCCCGAGCTGGTGCAGTCGGGCGACGTGCCGATCGAGCGCGTGGACCAGGCCGTGCGCCGGGTGCTGATGACCAAGGCCGCCCTGGGCCTGTTCGACAATCCGTACCGGGGCGCCGATGTGCGCACCGAGCGCCGCGTCACCGGCAGCCGCGAACATCTGGATCTGGCCCGCGAGGCCGGCCGCAAGTCCATCGTGATGCTGAAGAACGAGGGTGGCCTGCTGCCCCTGCCCAAGACCGGCAAGCGCATCGCCCTGATCGGCCCGTTCGGCGCCGACAAGGCCGACGTCTTCGGCCCCTGGTCGGTGTTCAAGGACACCGCGCTGGCGGTGTCGCTGGAGGACGGCCTGCGCAACGCCCTGGGCGAGGACGCGCACCTGACCGTGGTCAAGGGCTCCGAGGTCGAGGCCGTCATCCCGGGCGGCGTCGAGGCGGCGGTCCTGGCCGCTGCGGACGCCGATGTGGTCCTGCTGGCCATCGGCGAATCCAGCGAGATGTCGGCGGAATCCAAATCCCGCACCGAAATCACCATCCCGGACCCGCAGCTGGCCTTGGCCGAGGCGGTCGCCGCCACCGGCAAGCCGGTCGTCGTCCTGCTGCGCAACGGTCGCGGCATGGAGCTGGCCGATCCGGTCAACGCCGCCGACGCCATTCTGGTCACCTGGTTCCTGGGCTCGGAGAGCGGCAACGCCATCGCCGACATCCTGTTCGGCGACCACGCCCCTTCGGGCCGTCTGCCGGTCAGCTTCCCCTACCGCTCGGGCCAGTCGCCTTTCTACTACGCGCACAAATCGACGGGTCGCCCGTCGCGCCCGACCGATCGCGAGTTCACCACCAAATTCCGCGGCGTGCCGAACGAGGCCCTCTATCCGTTCGGCCACGGCCTGACCTACGGGACCATCGCTTATTCGCCGGTCAGCCTGTCGGCGACCACGGTGGCGCGGGATGCATCGGTCACCGCTTCGGTCACCCTGACCAACAGCGGCGAGCACGAAGCCAGTGAAGTGGTGCAGCTCTACATCCGCGACCGCGTCGCCTCGATCACCCAGCCGGTGCGCCTGCTCAAGGCCTTCCGCCGCGTGACGGTCCCGGCGGGCGGCAGCGTCGAGGTGTCGATCCCCCTGCCCGCCTCGGACCTGTCCTTCCTCGGCCAGACCCTGCAGCCGACGCTGGAGGCCGGTCTGTTCGACATCTGGCTGGCGCCGAACGCCCAGTCGGGCGAACCGGCCCAACTCACCTTGGTCTGATCAGGCGAAGACGGCCGCATAGATCTCGGGCTTGAACCCCACGGTCGTGCGGCCGTCAACGTCCAGCACCGGACGTTTGATCATCGAAGGATTGGCCAGCATCAGGCCGATGGCCTTGTCCGCCGTCAGGTCCGCCTTGTCCTCGGGCGCCAGGGCCTTGAATGTCGTGCCGGCGCGGTTCAGCACGATCTCCCAGCCGTGCGTCGTCACCCAGCCCGCCAGCGTCTCGCGATCAATCCCGCCCTTCTTGTAGTCGTGGAAGGCGCAGGCCTGTCCGTTCTGCTCCAGCCAGACGCGCGCCTTCTTGACGGTGTCGCAGTTGGGAATGCCGTAGAGGGTGATGGTCATGCTCAAGGCCTCGATAGGTTTCGCGCCCGTCTGCCGCAGCCCGCCACGCCCCGCAAGGAACCACTCGGCCCGGACCTTCATTTAACCCACGAGTTTAATATCCCGACACCAAAATAGGAGAACCGCCATGGCCGTCCCGCGTCAGAAGATCATCCCCTGCCTCTGGTTCGATAAACAGGCCGAGGAGGCAGCGAACTTCTACGTTTCCCTGCTGCCGGACTCGCGCATCGACGATGTGCAGACCGCGCCCGGCGACTATCCCAGCGGCAAGGCAGGGGATGTCCTGCTGGTCGAGTTCACCCTGGCGGGCAGCCGCTATACCGCGCTGAACGGCGGACCGTACTTCACCTTCAACGAGGCGATCTCGCTGCAGATCGAGTGCGAGGACCAGGCGGAGGTGGATCGCCTGTGGGACGCCCTGTCGGCGGTCCCGGAGTCCGAGCAGTGCGGCTGGGTGAAGGATCGCTATGGCCTGTCCTGGCAGATCGTCCCACGCGTCCTGACCGAACTGCTGGCCGACGGCGCGCCCGAGGTGAAGCTGCGCGTCTTCAACGCCATGATGCAGATGAAGAAGCCGGACGTAGCGGCGCTTGAGGCCGCGGCGAAGGGCTAGGCTGCCATCTCGTCCGCCTGCAGGGCGGCGGCGACGGCGCGGATCAGGGCTTCGGCCCCGACCGGCTTGGACACCGCGCCGCAGAAGCCCTCGCGGATCAGGTCGTCCTCAAGACCTTCGCCCGCGTCGGCGGTATAGGCTAGGATCGGCGTCTGTCGGTTCGGCCCCTGCCCTTCGCGGATCGTGCGCAGGGCCTCACGGCCGTCCATGCCCGGCATCCGCATGTCCATCAGGATGACGTCGTAGCGCTTGCGCCCGGCGGCCTCGACGGCGGACGTCCCATCCACCGCGTCCTCGACCTCGACCCCCATGCCCGACAGGAAGGCGCGGGCCAGTTCGCGGTTGGCCGGGTGGTCATCGGCGACCAGCACGCACAGGCCGCCGACCTCAACCGCCGCCATCGGCGTGGTCGCCGGCTGGGCGGCCTGCTCGGCTATCGGCGCCGGGATTTCGAACCAGAAGACGCTGCCCTGTCCCTCGACGCTGTCGGCGTCGATGATCCCGTCCATGGCCTCGACCAGCCCCTTGCAGATCGCCAGACCCAGACCGGTGCCGCCGACCGAGCGGTTCTGCGCCCCATCGACCTGCGAGAAGCGACGGAACAGCCGTCCCAGCTTATCCGCCGGAATGCCGCCGCCCGTGTCGTGGACGGCGACGCGCAGCCGTTCGTCGGTCGGGCTCCAGACGATCTCCAGACGCACCTCGCCCTCGGCAGTGAACTTCACCGCATTGCTGACGAGGTTCAGCATGACCTGACGCAGGCGGTCAGGGTCGGCCACAATCACGGCCTGACCGGTCTTCGCCTCCAGGGTGAGATGCAGGTCCTTGGCCCCCGCCTGCGGGGTGAACAGCTCCAGCGTCGCCTCGGCCAGGGCGTCGATATCCACCGGCAGCGGGCGAATAGCGACCTGACCGGCCTCCAGCTTGGAGAAGTCGAGGATGTCGTTGACGGTGCACAACAGGGCGCGCCCGGCATTGTCCACCCGTCCGATGAAGTCGCGCGCGATATCCGGCAGGTCCTGCCCCATGGCCAGGCCGGTGAAGCCGATGATGCTGGTCAGCGGGGTCCGCAACTCATGGCTCATATTGGCGAGGAAGTCGGCCTTCACCGATGCGGCGGCCTCGGCCTGGGCGCGGGCCTGCTCCAGCTGGACCTCCAGCGCCTTGCGGCGGGAGATGTCGCGGATGACCACCACGGCCTCGGTCGGGCGGCCCGTCCCATCCCGCACGAGCCGCATCCGGGTCTCCCCCCAGATCACCTGCCCGTCGCGATGCAGCAGGCGGTGCTCCAGCGTCGCCGAATCCCGTCCACGCGCCATCTCCATGAAGGTCGCCAGCAGACGCTCGCGATCTTCCGGATGGACGAAAGAGTCGGCGGACTTCCCGGCCATCTCGACCGGGGTCCAGCCCAGCAGCCGCTCGATGGCGGGCGAAATATAGTTGGACGAGCCGTCCAGTTGGACCCGCGCGATGACGTCGGCGGCGTTGTCGGCCAGCAGCTTGTAGCGGCTGCGCCCGCGCTCCAGCACGGCCATGGCCTCGCGCTGGTCGGTGACGTCCTGGAAGACGCCGAACAGGGCCGGCGGATCGCCGTCGAACGACAGCTCGGCGGCGCCCTTGGCCACCACCCGGCGCTTCACGCCGTCGGCGCGATTGATGCACAGCTCGACCGAGAACGGCCCCTCGCCCGCGATGGTGCGGCCCCAGTGCGCCGCCAGGAGTTCGCGATCTTCCTCCGGATAGAAATTGACGGCGTCATCGAAGGTCGGGGTGAAAGTCTCCGGCGTAACGCCGTGGATTTCATAGACCTTATCGGACCAGACGACCTTGTCATCGACCATGTCGACGCGCCAGTGGCCGACGCCGGACAGGCCCTCGACCATGGACAACATATGCTGGTTCTCGCGGCGCAGGCGGTCGGCGCGGGCGCGCTCCAGTTCACCCACCACCAGCCGGGCCAGATCACGCAACCGGTCCAGTAACGCGTCGTCCGGGCGCGGACGCGGCTGGGTGTCGATCACGCACAGGGTGCCCAGATTGGCGCCGTCCGAAGCGGTCAGCAGGGCGCCCGCGTAGAAGCGGACGTTCATCCCGCCTGTGACATTGGGATTTTCGACGAAGCGCGGGTCGAGGGTGGCGTCTTCCACCACCATCACGCCATGGGCCGGCAACCCGAGCGCGTGGTTGCAGAAGGACTCTTCGCGGGTGGTCGAACAGGCGTCCACGCCGATGGTGGCGTTGAACCACTGGACCTCGTCCTCGATCAGGGTGACCAGGGCCATCGGCGCGTCGAACAGATGCGCCGCCAGCCGGACCGCGCCCTCGACCGCCGGAGACGGCGGCGCGCCGATCGCGCGCAACGATCGCACGGCGGCAAGGCGTTCAGCTTCGTCCATCGGGTAATCTCTCAGGCACTCCGACTTTCTTACCCTCCTAATGTTGAGGGTTTGGTTATCGTGCGGGCGCCTCCGAAGGTGCTTCCGGCGTGGCGGGCGCCAGAGGCGGCTCGGCGGTCAGTTCCGCGGCGGGCGTGACCCAGGCCTGTCCGGCCGCGGCGCGGGCACGGCCAATCTCAAAGGTCCGCGTCATCGCCTCCTTGTCGAAGTCCAGCGCCGAGGCCTCGATATCCGTAGGGATGGAGGCGACACGGAAGGCAATGCCGTTGCGCGCCGCGAAGGCCGCGTTCGCCGCCAGGAAGGTCCGGGTGGTCGACTTGCTCATGCTCTCATAGGTGCGGGTCAGAATGGCCGGCAGGCTGCCGCGCACGACCTGCGGCGTCCGCCCGGTCTGGCCGTTGATCAGCACATACAGCGACGCCCGGTTTGATCCCGGGACGCGCTCCGACTGCGCCAGCATGTTCTCCGGCACCGCCAGGAAGGGCATGTTGATGCCTCCGTCGGCGTGCATCTCCTCGACGATCTGGTCCCCCTGCAACCCGGCGATCATGACCGGCGGGAAGACGCCGGGGATACTGGCCGAGGCGATCAGCACCTCGCGGAACAGCACCAGCGCCTGCTCATCGCCCTGGGTCGCCAGCTGTCCCATGTCCCAGATGATGGATTCCTGGGTGTCCAGATTGGTGGTGACGACCAGCAGCCGCCGCCCCTTGGCATGTTCGGCGGCGATGGCGCGCAGCAGTTCCGGGGTGACGTTCTGGTCCACCAGCCGCCGCAGGGGCGCCGCGCTGAACAGGCTGGGACCCATCAGCCCCGCCAGGGCGCGCGGGCTCAGCAGCCCCGCGGCTCCACCGCCCGTATAGGCCTCGCGCAGTTCGTCGTCCCAGTCCTTGCCGAGGAAGGCGAAGGGCGCCGACAGGGCGCCGGTGCTGATGCCGGTGACGATATCGAATTCGGGCCGGGTCCCCGTCTCGCTCCAGCCGACCAGCACGCCCGCGCCGAAGGCCCCGTTAGCCCCGCCGCCGGACAGGGCCAGAACCGCCCCGCTCGCCTGCGGCGAGGCCAGCCGGTGCGCCAGCAGAGCCACGGCCTCATTTGCCCGCACCTGATCGCCGGGGCGAATCCGGGGATCGGTCGTGCGCAGCACCTCCGCGTCCACCGCCCGAAGCGGCAGGGGCTCGTAGCGCGAGATTGTCCCGCAGCCCGACACCAGAAGACCCAGAACCACCGCCGCCGCGCCGACCACACGGGACCAGCGGGGTTTCACACGATCGCGGCTCATGGCCTTCTCCAGCTTGACCGGCTTCTTCGGCGTCGCCGAAGAAAATCCGCAACCGCTGCAGTTGTTGCGTGACCCGGCCAAAGAGTCACCCTGGGACTTCCGGACCGACGCGGTCGTCCGACGGCCTCAGCGCAGGTTGGGCCGCAGCCAGCGCTCAACCTCGGCCTCCGGCAGGGCCCGGCGGCGGGCGTAGTCTGTCACCTGCTCGGGCGAGATCTGGGCGACGCCGAAATACTCGCACTCCGGATGGCCGAAGTAGAAGCCCGACACCGCCGCCGTCGGCAGCATGGCCATGCTCTCGGTCAGGGTGATGCCCGCGACGTCCCCGGCCTCATCCCCCAGCATGGCGAACAGCTGGGGCTTCTGGGTGTGATCCGGACAGGCCGGATAGCCGGGCGCCGGGCGAATGCCGCGATACTGTTCCTTGATCAGGGCTTCGTTGGTCAGTTGCTCATCGGGTGCATAGCCCCACAGCGCGCGCCGCACATGCTGGTGCAGCCGCTCGGCGAAGCTCTCGGCCATACGGTCGGCCAGGGCCTTCAGCAGGATGTCGTTGTAGTCGTCGTGGGCCGCGCGGAACCGCTCCAGATGCGCGTCGATGCCGTGGATCGCGACGGCGAACCCGCCCATCCAGTCGCCCGCCGGATCAATGAAGTCGGCCAGGCACATGTTGGCCCGCCCTTCCCGCTTGGCCACCTGCTGGCGCAGGAAGCTGACCCGCTCCTCCGGCGCATCCGCCCGCGCCTGAACCAGCACGTCGTCGCCGTCGCGCCGACAGGGCCACAGGCCCGCCACGCCGCGCGCGGTCAGCCATTTCTCGGCGATCAGCTGGTCCAGCATCTCCTGCGCGTCGGCCCACAGGGCGCGGGCGCTCTCCCCGACCACCGCGTCGTCCAGAATGCGCGGGAAGACCCCGGCCAGCTCCCACGAGCGGAAGAAGGGCGTCCAGTCGATGGTCTCGCGCAGGTCCTCAAGGCTCCAGTCGTCGAACCGGTGCAGGCCCGGCTGCAGCGGCGCGGACGGCTTCAGCGCCATGTCCGGCTTGAAGCTGTTGGCCCGCGCCTGATCGAGGCTGACCAGCGTCGAACCGCCGGAGCGCGCCCGCTGCTGGCGCACCTCCTCGTATTCCGTCTTGGTCTTGCTCACGAAGTCGGTCGACTGGGTGTCGGACACCAGGGAGGTGCAGACCCCCACCGCCCGGCTGGCGTCCAGCACATGGACCACCGCCCCCGCATAGGCCGGATCGATCCTCAGCGCCGTATGCACCCGGCTGGTGGTCGCCCCGCCGATCAGCAGGGGCATGGTCATCCCTGCCCGCGCCATCTCCTCGGCCACGGTGACCATCTCGTCCAGGCTGGGGGTGATCAGGCCGGATAAACCGATCATGTCGGCGTCATGCTCGACCGCGGCGGCGAGGATCTTCTGCCACGGGACCATGACGCCCAGATCGACGATCTCGAAGCCGTTACACTGCAGCACCACGCCGACGATGTTCTTGCCGATGTCGTGGACGTCGCCCTTCACGGTGGCCAGCACGATCCGGCCCTTGCCCTTGGCGCCCTCTTCCTTCTCGGCCTCGATGAAGGGCAGCAGGTGGGCCACGGCCTTCTTCATCACCCGCGCCGACTTCACCACCTGCGGCAGGAACATCTGGCCCGAGCCGAACAGGTCGCCGACGACGTTCATCCCGTCCATCAGCGGCCCCTCGATCACCTCGATGGGACGGGCGGCCAGTTGGCGGGCCTCCTCGGTGTCCTCGACCACGAACTGGTCGATGCCCCGGACCAGGGCGTGCTCCAGCCGCTTGGCGACGGGCCAGCCGCGCCACTCCAGCGCCGTCTTGTCCTCGACCACCCCGCCCTTGGCGCCCTTGAACCGCTCGGCGATGGCGATCAGCCGCTCGGTCGGCGTCTCGTCCACGCTGCGGGCGGGCCGGTTCAGGATCACATCCTCGCAGGCCTCGCGCAGCTCCGGATCGATCCGGTCGTAGATATCCAGCTGGCCGGCGTTGACGATGGCCATGTCCAGCCCGGCCGGAATGGCGTGGTGCAGGAAGACCGAGTGCATCGCGCGGCGCACCGGCTCATTGCCGCGGAAGCTGAAGGACAGGTTCGACAGCCCGCCCGAGAAATGCACATGCGGACAAGAGGCGCGCAGCCGTCGGACCGCATTGATGAAGTCGACGCCGTAGTTGTTGTGATCCTCGATCCCGGTCGCCACGGCGAAGACGTTGGGATCGAAGATAATGTCCTCGGGCGGGAAGCCGATGCCGGTCAGCAGGCCATAGGCGCGCTGACAGATCTCGACCTTGCGATCCTCGGTGTCCGCCTGCCCTGTCTCGTCGAAGGCCATGACCACCACGGCGGCGCCGTAGGCCATGCATTTGCGGGCCTCGGTCAGGAATTTATCCTCGCCCTCCTTCATCGAGATGGAGTTGACGATGGGCTTGCCCGAGACACACTTCAGCCCCGCCTCGATCACCTCCCATTTGGAGCTGTCGACCATCACCGGCACGCGGGCGATGTCCGGCTCGGCGGCGATCCGCTTCAGGAAGGTGGTCATCGCCTCGACCGAGTCGAGCAGACCCTCGTCCATGTTGACGTCGATGATCTGGGCGCCGTTCTCGACCTGATTAAGCGCCACCGTGACGGCGGCCTCATAATCGCCGGCCATGATCAGCTTCTTGAACGCCGCGGAGCCCGTGACGTTGGTGCGCTCGCCGATGTTGACGAACTGGGTGTTGGGCACCTGCAATTAATTAGCCTTCGAGGATGCCAAACGACGGGCGAAGAAATCTAGAAAACGAACCTCGTTTTCAAATTTGCTCCCGTAGACATCTGTATATTCGACAGAAATTTCGAGTTGGGAAAGCGACGCCCGGCACAGATCCCTAAAAGCAGCCTGCGCAGATTGCGCGTGATCAAGTTTCAGCTCGACCAAGATGAGCTCTGACCCGACAGGTATGCTGCGCACATAGCCGCTCGAAAAATTTGACCATGCCATGCCCGAAGGCAACTCAGGCATATAGGAGACGAGGTCATTGAATTCCGGCTCGCACCCAGGTTTGCGGGCTGAAATGTCTCTAACAATCATCGGCCCCGTACCGTCGTTTCGGACCTTCACACGGATTAGGTCTTCGTAATCAGCACAGGCCACGAACGGAATAGGCTTAACCGTCAGGCGATTGTGTCGACGCTGATCAGACAAGCCCTTGTTTGTATACCAAAGAGATAGCCCTGCTACGGCTACCGCTAGGATAGACACGATGATCTCGACCAAGTTGTTAGGCACCTAAACCGCCATAGTGAAGGATTCGAGCCCGGCCAGACGGGTCTGGACCGGCACGTTCGGCACGGCGCGCGGCGGCAGGCCCGCGACGGCCTCGGCGATGGCGCGGATGTGGGCCGGGGTCGAGCCGCAGCAGCCGCCCAGCACATTGACCTGACCCTGCTGCGCCCACTCGCCGACCAGCCCCGCCGTCGTCAGCGGCGCCTCGTCATAGGCGCCCAGTTCATTGGGCAGGCCCGCGTTCGGATAGACCATGATCAGGGTGTCGCTGATCTCGCTCAGCGTCTTCACATGCGGCCGCAACTGTTCGGCGCCGAATGAGCAGTTCAGCCCGATGGTCACCGGCTTGGCGTGACGCACCGCATGCCAGAAGGCTTCCACCGTGTGGCCCGACAGGTTGCGTCCCGACAGGTCGGTCAGGGTCATCGACAGCATGATCGGTACGTCACGCCCAAAGGCCTCCGCCGCCTCCTGCGCCGCCATCACCCCGGCCTTGGCGTTCAGGGTGTCGAACACCGTCTCGATCAGGATGAAGTCGACGCCGCCCTCGATCAGGGCGTCGGTCTGCTCGCGATAGACGGCCTTCAGATGATCGAAGTCGATCTCGCGATAGCCGGGGTCGTTCACATCCGGCGACAGGGACAGGGTCTTGTTGGTCGGGCCGATGGCGCCCGCGACGAAACGGCGGCGACCGTCGCGCGCGGCGAACTCATCGGCCACGCGGCGCGCCATGGCGGCGCTCTGCAGATTGATCTCCCGGACCAGATGCTCGGCGCCGTAGTCCGCCTGGCTGATCCGGTTGGCCGAGAAGGTGTTGGTCTCGGCGATATCGGCCCCGGCCTCGAAATAGGCGCGGTGGATGCTCTCGGGCACCTCGGGCTTGGTCAGAGCCAGGATGTCGTTGTTGCCCTTCTGGTCGTGGCTCAGCCCCAGATCGCCCGCGTACTCCGCTTCGGACAGCTTCCAGTTCTGGATTTCGGTGCCGAAGGCGCCGTCCGTGATCAGGATGCGGTCACGCGCCGCGGAGAGCAGCGCTTCACGCGCGCCGGGCGGGGCAAATGTAGGAGCAGCGGCCATTCCGAATTGATATAAGGATATCCTTATATATTCAAGCGGGACACCGGAACGATCGCCGGACAGCCTCCCGTCGAAACAATGGCCACCTCGACCCCGTAGGCGGCGGCCAGATTGGCCTCGGTCAGCACCGTTTCCGCCGGGCCGAAGGCCAGCACCTGTCCCTGCTTCAGGATCAGTACGTCATCGGCGACCCGCGCCGCCTGGGTCAGGTCATGCAGGACCGTGATCACCCCCGGCCCGCGCTGCGCCGCCGCACGTAGCTGCGACAGGGTCTCCAGCTGATGCAGTGGATCCAGACTGGCCAGAGGCTCGTCGGCCAGCAGCCAGCGCGGCTCGCCCGCCAGCACCCGCGCCAGCAGCACCCGCGCCCGCTCGCCGCCTGAAAGGGTCCGCACTGGCCGGTCGGCCAGGGCGACCGTGTCCGTGGCCTCCAGCGCCGCCGCCATGGCCGCCTCGCGCATGTCGCCGTGCGCCAACCGCCCCAGCGCCACCAGATCGCGCACCTTCAGGTTCCAGTGCACCACCCCGTCCTGCGGCAGATAGCCAATGGCCCGCGCCCGCTCGCGCGCCGGCATCGTCATCACCGCCTGGCCGTCCAGCAGGGCCTGCCCACCGAACACCGGCGTCAGGGCCGTCAGGGCGCGCAGCAGGGTCGACTTGCCCGCCCCATTGGCGCCCAGCACCACGGTCACCCGACCGGGCGCGAAGGCGACGGAGACGTCCTCCAGCACGCTGCGACCGTCCAGGCGAACCGACAGGCTCTCGACACTCAGGCCCATGACCGCCCCCGATCCCGCACCAGAAGCCAGAGGAAGAAGGGCGCGCCGATGAGGGCCATGGCCACGCCAAGCCGGACTTCGCCCGGTCCGGGCGCCAGTCGGCACAGGGCGTCCGCCGCCAGCACCAGCGCCGCGCCGCCCAAGGCGCTCGGAACCAGCAGGGCCGAGGGCTTCCCGCCCGCCAGCGGCCTCAGCACGTGCGGCGCCACCAGCCCGACGAAGCCGACCACGCCGGTCACCGCCACCCCGGCGCCCACCGACAGTCCAACCCCGGCCACCACCAGCGCCTGCAGCCGGGTCAGGTTCACGCCCAGCGACCGAGCCGCCTCCGGCCCCAATGTCAGGGCGTCCAGCGCCCGTCCGGTCAGGAGCAGCAGGCCCGCGCCCGCGATCATGAAGGGCGCGCCGTGGATCAGGTCATCCGGCCCGCGATCCGTCAGCGCCCCCATCAGCCAGTCGATGGCCGCGGCCACGACATAGGGATTGGGCGCGATGGAGATCAGGAAGGCGGTGAGGGCCGCCGCCAGACTGGCCAATACGCTGCCCGCCAACACGAAGGTCGCCGGGTTCTCGCTGCGCCACGCCAGCAGGGACAGCAAGGCCAGCCCACCGCCGGCGGCGGCCATGGCGCAGGCGAAGATCAGCCACTGGCTCCCGGCCCCGAGAATGATCGCGGCCACCGCCCCCAGCGCCGCCACGGACGACACGCCCAGCACGCCCGGCTCAGCCAGCGGATTGCGGAGCCAGCCCTGCATCACCGCCCCGGACAGCCCCAGCACACCGCCCAGCAGCAGGGCCAGCACAGCGCGCGGCAGTCTCAGCTCGGCGATGATGGCCCAGCGCGGATCACCGTCCCACAGGGCGCTCAGCGGCGCCCAGGCCTTGCCCACCGACAGGGACAGCGCGAACAGAACCGCCACGAGCAAGCCGAGGGCGAAGTTGAGTCTCAGACCGGTCATTCCCCCACCTCCCGGCGCACCTGCGCCAGCCGGTCCAGCGCCGCGGGCACGGTTGGCCCGCCGCAGTTGATCAGGGCGCTGGAGAACGGCGCCTCGCGCGTCCGCGCCCCCGTGGCGGCCAGCAGTCGCCGCCGGATCTTCGCCGTGCGCCCGCCCCCGTCCGGCGACAGGATCACCTCGGGCGGACGCCGCAGCAGGCTCTCCACCGGCAGGGTCCCCGTATGGGCCACCCCCAGATCGCCCGCCGCGTTCTGGAAGCCCGCCACGCCCATCATCTCATCCAGCATTGTGCCCGAGCCGTTGGCGAGGTCGCCGGTCAGGTACAGCAGCGCCGGGACGGGCGCGCCGTCCCACCGGTTCCGCGCCACCGCCGCGTCCATCTCCGCCACCAGCGCCCTGCCCCGCGCCTCGGCCTTCACCGTCCGCGCCACCTCCATCACCTGCGCCCGGCTGGCCTCCAGGGTCGTCGGCGAGTCCAGATACAGGGTCTTCAGCCCCGCCCGGCGGAAGGCTTCGCGCGACGCCGCCGGAGTGAAGCTGGTGGCGATCACCAGGTTCGGATTGAGGGCGATGACCTCCTCCGCCGTCCCCGCCGTCGCGCGGAACCGACGCGCTACATCCGTCGAAATCGAGCTCGAGGCCGGATCGCGGGAATAGTGGCTGATGGCGGCGATCTCCCCCGGCGGAGCCAGCGCGATCAGCAGCTGGTCCGCGCAGGGGTTCAGCGACACGATCCCGCCCGCCGTCGCTCCGCCCTCCGGCGCGCAGCCGGCGAGCAGAAGCAGCAGGGGCAGGATCGCGCGCATGGATCAGTTCAACCGGAAACGGACGCCCACCGCCGCCGTCCGGCCGATGGAGCCGTAGTTGGAGACCGTTTCGTAATCCGTGTCGAACAGGTTCTCGACCCGGCCATAGACCGACACCGTGTCATTGACCGGCATCTCGGCGCGCAGCCCGACCAGGGTGTAACCCTCCAGCCGGACCGAGTTGGCCGCGTTGTCGAAGCTGTCATCGACCGCCAGCACCGTCCCGCCGACCGACAGGTCATTGCCGAAGCGATAGTCGACCGAGACGCTGGCGGACTGTTCGGGCCGCCGGGCCAGGGCCTTGCCGACGAAGCCCGCGCTGCGGTTCTCGGTGTCGATGTAGCTGTAGGCCGCGTTCACCGTCAGCCCGTCCAGCGGGCGCGCGATCAGCGCCAGTTCGACACCCTCGGCCCGGGTGCGGGCGATGTTGGCGTAGGTGTAGGTCGAGTTGTCGAAGTCGATCTGATTGACCGTGTCGCGCTTGAACAGGGTCACGCTGGCCGCCAGCCGGTCGTCGAGCCACGACTGCTCCAGGCCCACGTCCCAGCTCTCGGCGGTCTCCGGCTTCAGCGTCGCCGTGCCGTAGAAGGGCGCATACAGCTGGTACAGGGTCGGCGCCTTGAAGCCCTCGGCGTAGCTGGCCCGCAGGGTGGCGCCGGTTCCCAGCCGATAGGCCGCGTTGGCGGCGTAGGTCGTGGCCCCGCCGAAGGCGTCGTCGTCGTCATGGCGCACCCCCGCCGTCAGGCTGAGGTTCTGCACCGGCGTCACGATGGCCTCGCCCCACACGCTCGACACGCCCCGGCTGAAGCCGACCGAACCGTCCGAGAAGCTCAGATCCTCCTGCTCGGCGCCCACCACCAGACGCACGGTGTCCGTCGCACGCATGTCGCCCTTGTAGGCGTATCGTTCGCTGCGGCCGCGCGAGAAGAACAGGACGCCGGCCCCGGCGTCGCGGTCATAGTTGTCGCGATCGATGTCTGCGTACTGGAACGACAGGGTGTTCTTCAGCCGTCCGTCAGCCACATCGGCGTGTAGGCCCGCATAGGCGTACAGTTCCTTGGCCGTCGAATATTCGCGCGTGTCGCCGAAGGCGTAGGTGGGCGGCGGGAAGCCGTCGAGATCGGTCTCGCTGTCCGCCCAGTAGCCGCGAAGGTCCAGTCGCACGCCGGGGGTGAAGGCCACCTCCACCCGGCTGCCGGCGCCGTACTGGCGATAGCCGTCATCCTCGGCGCCGCGCGCATAGGCCGACACCCCGTCCGTCTTCAGATAGCCGGCGGTCAGCGAGCCGGAGACGATGCCCCGCGCGCCGGACACGCCGACGTTGGTGAAGACCGTGTCCAGGCCGCCGTACTCGACCACGCCCCGCGCGGCGAAGTCTTCGGTCGGGCTCTGGGTGACCACATTGACCACGCCACCGATGGCCTGGCTGCCCCACGGCACGGAGTTCGGGCCGCGCAGGATTTCGACGCGCTCGATGGAGCCGGTCAGCAAGTGGGCGAAGTCAAAGCCGCCGCCGGGCGACGACGGGTCGTTCACCCGCACCCCGTCGATCAGGGTCAGGGTCTGGTCGCCCTCGGCGCCGCGAATGCGCACCGAGGTGACGGTGCCCATGCCGCCGTTGCGCGACACGGTCACGCCCGGGGTGGTGGCCAACAGGTCGCTGAGCGCCAGGGTCTGGCGTTGTTCAATGGTCGCGCGGTCGATCACGGTGACCGCCTGACCGGTCGTTTCGACGTCCTGTTCGACGCCGCTGGCGGTGACGATCACCTCGCCCAGCGAGACAGGCTCCTGGGCGGCCGCGGGCGCGGCCAGGGCGGCGGCGCAGGCCGCGAGCAGATAGGCGGATTTCTTCATCGGGACAGACCCTCGCGCAGGGGCCGACGCGCCGATCGTATCGGTCGTCCTCCGGCCCTCGTTCGTGTCGCTCGTTGCGAGGGTTTCGGCCTCGTCCGCCCGGCACACCCCGTCCGCGCGAAAGATCGACGTCGCGACCGGCAGGTCTCCTGGCTCACGGGTCATCGCGCCGCCCGGCCTTCCCGAGGTCTGGACCTCAGTGGCGGGATTGGACGGCGCTCGCCGGTCACAGTTGCGGGGGCAGCGTCGGCTCGGGGAAATGCACCCCTCCGACTTCCCTTTTCATCCCTGTCTCCAGGGAACCGTTCACGCGCCGCCTCTAGGCGGCGTCGCCGGTGCGGTCAATGGCGACGGGCGATCAGCGCCAAGCCCGGACGTGTCCAAAGCGTGGCTGGCAAGTCGTTATTTGTACATGACAACCACTCGCATTGGGACTGCTCTCCCATGACGAACCGACTCTTCCCCTGCGCCTCGCCCTGACCGCCGCGGTCTTCTCCCTCGCCAGCCCAGCGCTCGCCCAGGTGGCCGCGCCCGCCGACTCGGCGGTGAACATCGGCGAGATCGTCACCGCCTCCACCCGCCAGCAGTCGGTCGCCCAGAGCGAAACCCTCCGAAAGGCTTCGAAGGGTCTCGTCAGAATTCACATTTTAGTCAGTGACTTATCCGCCATTTAGGAAGCGGTATCGAAAGCTTCCGAAAGGCCTGAATTATTCCCACTCGATTACACAAATTACCCCAAGCCGCTGATCGGCTTGGGGTTTTTCCTCGCTTATCGGCCGCCGAACCGATTGAACAACCGACAGACGGGACGTATTCTGAAAACATTCAGAAAATTCTAAGCAATAACATTTGCGTGAATTCGTCATCTTTTGCGGTCTATCGGACTTTCGGCGCACTGAGATGCAATGCAACGAGTTCGATTCGCCTTGCCACCTTGCACCATCACTTGGACGTACACTGTATCTCATCCGCACGTTCGTCGTCGAGCTTACCGGCTCGATCGTATGGCGATAGCGACAAGCGTCGTCGATGCCTGTCATGCCGCGCTCGACGACCGGAATGCAAACGCCGCACTGGCTTTGCGGCCGACGGCGTCCTGATTTTCGACGACGGCGGGACTGGCCGATCGGTCTTTCGCCACGAGGACGACAGATGGCGGATTACGCACATCGTTGGTCGTCGGACGCGGTGCGCTGATCTCGCGATCAGGCGGCGGGAGCCGCCGACGCTCCCTTCTGGGCGAGCCAGGCGTCGATCAGGGTGATTTCGCGCTCCTGCGCCGTGATCACCTCCTGGGCCAGGTCCCGCGCTTGGGCGTCCTTGCCTTGCGCGAGCTCCACACGGGCCATCGAGACGGCGGCGACGTGGTGACCTCGCATCTGCTTCATGAAGTCGATGTCGGCGTCCCCGGTGAAGGCGGGCATCGCCTCCATCATCGTGTTCATCGAGGCCTTGTAGCCTTGGGTGGCGACGGAGTCGCCGGGCGCAGGCGCAGCCATGCCGCCCTCCATTCCGCCATGGGCGTCCGCCGCTGCGGCGGCCTCAGGCGTGGCTACGGCGGGCTCTTCGGCTTGCGGGGAACAGGCCGTAGCCAAGGCGCAGGCGGCAAGGACGAGGCTGATGCGTTTCATGACGGCTCCTTGGGATCCCGACGTTAGCGACCAGGAGGGCCCATTCGTTCCGCCGACTCTACCGTCCGGCCCGCGCCAAGAGCTCGATCAGCTCGCCGGCCTTGGCCTTGCGATCCTCGGGATCGTCGCCGGTCATGGCGCCCATGACGCAGTGGTCGAGGTGATCCCGTAGCACTTCGGTCTCCACGCGATGGAGCGCGGCTCGAACGGCCTGAAGTTGCGTCAGCAAGTCGACGCAATACCGGTCATCTTCAATCATGCGGGAGATTCCCCGCACCTGGCCTTCGATCCGACTGAGCCTGTTGAGGACTTTGGGTTTCGTGTCGGTTTGCATGCGGCCTGTCCTCCTGAGCACCCCCATATACCCCAGACGGGTATCTTGCGATATACCCCCCATGGGTATATGTGAGCCCTTCGGTCAGCCGGAGAGAGCGACATGTCCACGCATCCTCACAATCATGCCTCGGGTCACGCCTGCTGCGGGGCGAAGGCCTCGGATGGCGCGGCAACGGTCAAGGATCCCGTCTGCGGCATGTCGGTCGATCCGACGACTACCACTCACCGAGCCAGTCATGACGGTCAGGACTATTTCTTCTGCTCGGCGGGGTGCCGGACCAAATTCATCGGCGATCCGATGCGTTACCTGAACCCTCGCGTGGAGGCTGAGCCGGCCGTTCCCGGCGCCATCTACACCTGCCCGATGCACCCCGAGATCCGACAGGAAGGCCCAGGCTCCTGCCCGATCTGCGGCATGGCGCTTGAGCCGGAGATGGTCACGGCGGAAGCCCCACCCAACCACGAGCTGATCGACTTCACCAGACGCTTCTGGGTCGGTCTGGTCCTGACCCTGCCGGTCTTCGCCCTGGAAATGGGCGGACACCTGACCAATCTCCACATGTTCATCCCGGGCCAGATGTCGAACTGGATCCAGTTCGCTTTAGCGACCCCCGTGGTTCTCTGGTGCGGCTGGCCCTTCTTCGAGCGCGGCTGGACATCGCTGCGCACCCGTCGGCTGAATATGTTCACCCTGATCGCCATGGGGGTCGGCGTGGCATGGCTTTACAGCGTCGTGGCCGTCGTCGCGCCAACCCTGTTCCCGCCCGCCTTCCTGAAGGCCGACGGCAGCGCGCCGGTGTATTTCGAGGCGGCGGCGGTCATCACCGTGCTGGTCCTCGTCGGGCAGATTTTGGAACTGCGCGCCCGCGAACAGACGTCGGGCGCGATCCGCGCCCTGCTGGACCTCACGCCCAAGACCGCGCGCCGAATCCGGGCGGACGGCGTCGATGAAGATGTCTCGCTTGACCAGATCGCCGTCGGCGACCGCCTGCGGGTAAGGCCCGGAGAGAAGATCCCGGTCGATGGCGAACTCCTGGAGGGTCGGGTCGCTGTCGACGAATCCATGGTGACCGGCGAGTCCATGCCGGTGACCAAGGACGTCGGCGACCGCGTCGTGGCCGGCGCGCTCAACAAGACCGGGTCCTTCATCATGCGCGCCGACAAGGTGGGCGCCGACACCCTGCTGGCGCAGATCGTCCAGATGGTGGCCCAGGCCCAGCGCAGTCGCGCCCCGATCCAGCGGCTGGCCGATACGGTCTCCGGATGGTTCGTGCCCACAGTGATCGCGATCGCCCTGCTCGCGGCCGTCGTCTGGGGCCTGGTCGGTCCCGAGCCCCGTTTGTCCTACGCCCTGGTCGCCGCGGTTTCGGTGCTCATCATCGCCTGTCCCTGTGCGTTGGGTCTGGCCACGCCGATCTCGATCATGGTCGGGGTGGGACGTGGCGCCCACGCCGGCGTCCTGATCAAGAACGCCGAGGCGCTCGAACGCTTCGAGAAGGTCGACACTCTCGTTCTGGACAAGACCGGCACCCTGACAGAGGGCCGTCCGTCGGTAACGGCGATCCTGCCCGCCCTCGGTTTCGTTGAAGCCGACATCTTGCGTCTTTCGGCCAGCCTCGAGCGGGGCAGCGAACATCCGTTGGCCGACGCGATTGTCCGGGCAGCCAAGGACCGGGACATCCCCCTTACCGAGGCCGCGGACTTCGACAGCCCGGTCGGTCGCGGCGTCCGCGGGACGATTGAGGGCCGCCAGGTCGCCCTGGGCAACACCCGATTTCTCGGCGAGCTTTCGATCGACGTCTCCGCGCTGGAGCCGAAGGCGGAGGCCCTTCGCCACGACGGCGCCACCGCCATATTCGTGGCGATCGACGGAAAGGCGGCCGGGGTCATCGGCATCGCCGATCCCATCAAGGCCACCACGCCGGCCGCGATCCTCGCGCTGAAAGCGGCCGGTCTGCGGCTGGTGATGATGACCGGGGACAACCGGACGACGGCCGAAGCGGTCGCGCGGCGCCTCGGCATCGACGAAGTGCAGGCGGAGGTTCTGCCGCAGGACAAGGCGTCTGTGGTTCAACAGCTTCGTTCGCAGGGTCGGATCGTCGCCATGGCGGGGGATGGCGTCAACGATGCCCCTGCCCTCGCCGCCGCCGATGTCGGCGTCGCCATGGGGGCGGGTTCGGACGTCGCTATCGAGAGCGCCGGCGTCACGCTGCTGGGCGGTGATCTGCAAGGCATCGTGCGCGCACGGCATCTGTCCCGTGCGGTGATGGGCAACATCCGCCAGAACCTCGTTTTCGCCTTCGGCTACAACGCCCTTGGCATCCCCGTGGCGGCCGGCCTGCTTTATCCCGTCTTCGGCTGGCTTCTCTCGCCTGCCCTTGCGGCGCTCGCAATGGCGCTCTCCTCGGTCAGCGTCATCGGCAATGCGCTGAGACTGCGGGCGGTGAAGCTTTAGCCAGGATAGCCGATCAACAGTCCGCCCACCCACCGAAGGGAGGAACCGGCTGTGACGGGCCGGATTGATTCAGACGGTGACCGCAGTCTCCAGGCATTCGCAGCGGCAGGCGATGACGAACTGAAATTTCTGAAGAGGATACGGACGATGTCTCATCAACAGATGGACCACGGCGGGCAAGGCAACGCTCGTGGACTCGGCCCTTATCGGAGCCTGTACCTCGAGTTGGCGATCGATTTCGTCATCATGTACCTGGTCATGTACACGATGATCGCCACGCTCGGTCACTTCTATCTCAACCTGAACAACGTCTACATGACCCTGATGATGGTCGCGCCGATGGCGGTCCTCATGCTCGTCTTCATGCGGTCCATGTACCCGTCGCGCAAAACGAACCTGGCCATTGGCGCGGTCGCGGCCGTAATCTTCGTCGGCAGCTTCATCGGCATGCGCACCCAGGCGTTCGTTGGCGACGACGAATTCCTGCGATCGATGATCCCGCACCATTCCGGGGCCGTGTTGATGTGCGAGCAAGCCTCCCTGACCGATCCGGAGATCATCGCCCTGTGCGACGGCATCGTGCGTGGTCAACAGGAGGAGATCGCCCAGATGCAGGCGCTCCTCGAGAAGCGTCGCCGCTGACCCCGGCGTGCGGGGGAAGGCCTCAGCCGCCGCCCGATTCTTCTTCATGAGGGACGCGGTCGTGTGGCGCGTAGAGAAGCAGAAGGCCGGGACCGGCCAAACGTCTGGAGACTGAGTATGCGTTACTTCCACCCCGCGCCCTTCATCGCCGTCGCGGCGGTCGTGGCCTTCGCCGCCGGACCGGCGGCGGCCCACGCTCGCCTGGTCAGCGCCACCCCGGCGCCCGACTCCACCGTGGCCGCGACCCGGACGCTGACCCTTACCTTCAGCGAACGCAGCGTTCCCGCCTTTTCCGGCTTCGACGTCCTCAATGCGGCGGGGGAGAAGATCGCGATCCGCACCTCGGTGGCCGAGGACGGCAGGACCCTCACGGGCGCGCTGGCTCGCCCGCTGGCCGCCGGCGCCTACCGTGTCGACTGGCGTATCGCGTCGAGCGACGGCCACCGCATGACGGGATCCTACACCTTCACGGTGCGCTGACGCCGTGCTGGAAGTCGCGGTCATCGCGCTTCGCTGGCTTCAATACGGCGGCGGCGTCGTCCTTCTCGGCGCGCCGCTGTTCCTTCTCTACAGCTTTAAAGACGCCGACGCGCCGAACCTGGAATGGTCGCGACCGACATTGCGCCTCGCGGCGATCATCGTCGCGCTCGGCTCGCTCGCCGCTCTGGTGGCACAGACGGCCGTCATGGCGGGGTCGCTGAGCGAAGCCGTCAAACCCGCGTCCCTGTCCTTCATGGTCACCGGCACGGCCCTGGGCATGGCGATGGTCGTGCGGGCCGCCGCCGCCTTGCTTGGGCTCGTCGCCTTGGTCGCCCTGAAACCCGGTCGCGCGCTCTGGAGCGTGACGGCCGCCTTGGGTCTGATCGTGGCCGCCAGCTTCGCATGGACGGGTCACGGCGCGGCCACCGAGGGCCCTGGCGGGCCCATCCATCTTGTCGCCAACATCATTCACGCGGTGGCAGCGGCCTTATGGCTGGGCGCCTTGGCGGCGTTGACGGCCCTGCTTCTGCGCCGAGCCGGTCCGGACCTTGCAATCCATCGCGCCCTGCATGGCTTCGCCGGCCTTGGAACGCTCGCGGTCCTGATGCTGGTGCTGACCGGTCTCGTGAACAGCTGGTTCCTGATCGGTCCCGAGCGCGTGGCGTCGATCGCGGGCAACCTCTACGGCCAGCTTCTGGTCGCCAAGCTCGTCCTCTTCGGTTTGATGCTTGCGCTGGCGGCGAGCAACCGGTTCCGGCTGACGCCGACATTGGGCTCTGCGCTGGAGACGGGCCAACCCTCCGTCGCCGCCATGAGCGCGCTCCGGCGCAGCCTGTTGGTCGAAACGGGTCTGGGACTCGCCCTGATCGGCGTCGTGGCGGTCATGGGAACCCTGCCGCCCCCGGCGTCTCTGTAGGCTCGATTGCGATGATCAAAATGAGATCGTCGCTCCGCCGACCGTTGAAGTATGATCAGACAATGCCGTTCCTGCGTCATGACCTCGTCCGACTGACGACCGCGCTGCTCGCGGCGTTTGCCGTGCTGTTCGTGTCCACCGCTTCGATCGCCTGCGAAGCTCCGGTCGATCAGGATATGGCGTCCATGTCGATGAGCGGCGACGGCGTCCCGTGCGAGCCGAAGACCGTCAGGATCTCGTGCCATAAGGCGTGTCTGGCCATCTGCCAGGGCCTTGTCCCCCAGGGCCGTGAACCCACCCCCGCACGGGTCTATGCATCTGTCCTCTATCCATCCCTTGATGCGCGGCATGCCGATTTCACCGTGGAGGCGGACGACCCGCCCCCACGACGCTGATCCTGATGAAGATGACCGAACTCATTCAATCAAACAGAGATCAAAACCATGAAACGCACTCTCACCCTCGCAGCCCTGGTGCTGCTGGCTTCCGGTTCAGCCGCCTTCGCGGCCGCGCCGGACGCCGTGGCGCAGGCCGTATGCGCTTGCTGCGACGCTATCGCAGCCTGCGCGGAAGCCTGCACCTGCTGCTGATCGTATGATCGGGGACGCCCGCCCGCGAGGGCGGGCGTCTTCTCGATGTTCCTCACCGACGTCGCAGGGCCGGCGACCCGCTGGCGCGGGCCTGAGCGTCAGCCGGGCGCGCGCGACGACCAGTGAATGTGGTGGATGCGCCAGCCGTCGGCATGGCGTTTGAGGACCATGGTTTCGGTCGTCAGGCGGTCTACGGCGCGGCCGTTGAATTGGCCCGTGGTGCGGCCTTCGCTGGCGATCCAGGCGATGTCCCCGTCGGCCCATCCCGATCTGCGCGTCACCGTCGCTTCAGAGGCGGCGGCGAAGGCGGCGTCCGAGCCCAGGTGATGGGACGCATACTCGTCGCGCGATCGCTCCGCGCCACCCTCCTCGAAGATCATCACATCCGGCGCCATCAGTGCCAGGGCGACGGCCGTGTCGCCGGCCTTCAGGGCGACGTGAAAAGCGTCGACGGCCGCCGCCGCGTCCGTAGCTTCCGCGGCGACCGAGCCGGCGGCCTGGGCATGCCCGTGGGCGTGGTCCTGGGCGAAGGCGGGTGTCGCCGAAAGAACGGCGAGCGACAGGACGAGTGCGAGAGAGGTGCGGGACATGGCGAACTCCGGATTGTGGGTGATCTGAACGGGCTGAGCGCGATCTGCGTCAGGCCGGCGGGTTGTGGCGGGCGAACACGCGGGTCGCGCCCGAGCGAAGCACCAGCAGGGTGTCGTAGGGCTCCTTGTGCCCCTGCGGCGTCTCCATGCCGGGCGAACCGAGCGGCATGCCCGGGACCGCGACGCCCACCGCCGCCGGTCTCTCGGTCAGCAGTCGAATGACGTCCGGGGCCGGCACATGACCCTCGACCAGATAACCATCGATCAGACCGGTATGACAGGAGGCGAGCGCGTCCGGCATGCCGCGGCTGCTCCGGACCGATTGAAGGCTCGGAAGGACGGTGATGGTGGTGGTGAAGCCCGCCTGGCGCATGTGCGCGATCCAGGCGTCGCAACAGGCGCAGGTCGGCGTCTTGAAGACCGTGAGGTTTCTGGACGGACGGGTCTGGGCGCAGGCGGACCCGCCCATGCCGATGAAGACGGCCGCGCCCATCAGCAGACGACGGTTCAGATTGGCGGGATTCAAAAGGGTTCTCCCTGATCGCTGTGGACGGATCGCTGCGCCTCGACAGGGTCTGCGCGCTGCGGTGCCAGCCGCGCCCGCAGCCACCGTCGGCCGGGCTGCTCGACGAAGACATGGATGGCGGCCGCGGCGGCGAGCGTCAACACAAGCATGGCGGCCAGTTCGACCAGGCCCATTCGATAGTCGGCACCCCAGCCGGCGAACGCCTGCGCCGCGTTACGCCACACCATCAGGATGGGGATGTGGACGAGATAGAGGGCGAACGAAGCCTCGCCGGCGAACAGAAGCACGGGGTGAGACAGGAAGGTCCGGACCGGAGCCTTGGCCAACAGGGCAAGCGACAGGATGAGGGGACCGGCCGCCGCCACGATGACCCGGTCGTCGGCGCCGATCTGCATGAGCGTCAGCAGCAGGGTCGTGGTGACCAGGGCGCCCATGAGGGACATTCGCGGCGAAGGCGTCCAGCGCTGACCGAGATAGTAGAGGCCAATCCCGTAAAGGAATTCGGGAACGATCCGCAGGATCCCGAGGCTGTCCTCGGCCCGAGGCAGCATCCGGCCGAACCAGGCGCGGTAGAAGGCGTCGAGGGCGACGAACAACAGCATGGCGAGTGCGATCAAGACCCACGGCCTGGCCCGCAGCCGGAGCGCGAGGGCGGCATAGGCGGGGAAGGCCAGATAGGCGAACCACTCCGCCGACAGCGACCAGGCCGGTCCGTTCCAGAGCGCCATGCTCTGGCGCGGGAACCACGCCTGGACGAGCAGAAGGGTTCCCGCGAAGTCGACGGGATTGAACCGGCCAGGCTCGAGCCCGACGCCGAACACAGGCGCGATCAGCACCAGCCCAAGCATGGCCAGGAGGATGAACAGGTGAGCCGGATAGACCCGGGCGAGGCGCGCCGCCAGGAATCGACCGTAGTTCGGGGCCCTGTCTCCCTGCAGGTAGACGTGGGTCAGGATGAAGCCCGACAGGATGAAGAAGACATCCACGCCCAGGCGCGCGCGGTTCAGCAAGCCCGCGCTCTCCGCCGGGAGCGTCCAGTAGAGCTGGAAGTGAAACAGCACGACGCCGAGGGCGAGAAAGAACCTCACGCCCGTGAGCGGATCGAGCACGTCGGGGGATGGAACCCGCGTGGGCCCTGCTCTGTCGCTCACGTCTTTTCCCCGGACGACAGGGCGCGTCCCGGTCGTTCTCTGGTATCTACGCGGGCGACGGCTCGTCCCCTCGTGAGGGGACCGGAAGGCCGGCGCGTATGGCAGATGGGGCGTGACGCAGGTGCGCAATGACTGACGACATGAATGAATTGATCGCAGCGGTCGGGCCGGGCGACGCCGGCCGGCTGGTCGGCATGGAAGACGCGGTCTGGGTGCGGATCGGCGAACGCAGGGAGCGCGCCCGCATGGGTCAGGTCCGGGTCGCCGCCGTTGCACTCGCGCTGGTGATCGGCGTCGCGAACGGAGGGCTGATGCTCATGGCTCCGCGGCCGGAGCCGTCCGAGATGCGGATTTTCACCGTCTCGGCGGGCTTGTCGCCTCTCTCCGGCCTGGACGTTCGGGGATGAGGGCCGCCTGGAAGTCGATCGTTATCACGGCCATCCTGGCCGCGCTGGCCAGCGGCGCGGCGACCTGGGCGAGCGCGACCTGGGTCATGCGGGAGCGGCAACCGCCAAGCCTGCACAGCGTCGTCCATGAGAAACTCGACCTGAGCCCTGAGCAGGATCGACGGCTCGACGTGGTCGAAGCCCGGTTCGCCGCTCAGCGGCCGGCGCTCGAAGCGGAAGTCCGCGCGGCCAATCGCGAACTGGCGGCCGCCATCGCCGCCAGTGACGGCGACACGCCCCAGGTCCAGGCCGCGGTCGATCATTTCCACGCGGCCATGGGCGATCTGCAGAAGGAGACGATCACCCATGTGTTCGAGATGCGATCCGTCCTGACCCCGGCGCAGGCCGAGGTGTTCGACGCCGCGGTCGTCGAGGCCCTGCACGACGACGCCGGCTAAGCGCCGCGCGTGGGTGCCGAGCAGAGCATCGAGGCCCGTGCGGCGACCGGAGACCGGGCCGCCTTCACCGCCTTGATGGCCGCCACAAAGGCCGATCTCTACCGGTTCGTGCGCCGCTATGTCGGCGACGAGTCCGAAGCGCATGACGTGCTTCAGGAAAGCTATGCGTCCGCCTGGCTCGCCCTGCGGCGGTATGATCCGGCGCGGCCGTTCGACGTCTGGCTGCGCTCCATCGCCCTCAACAAATGTCGAGACTGGGGCCGGCGGCGCGCGGTGCGCCGGGTCGTGCGCGGCGTCATGGGCCTGGAGGCGCCCGAGGCGGCGGCGGTGGGCGACGACGCGCCCTCACCCGAGACCCGGCTGGACGATCAGCGCAGGGCCGAAGCTCTGCAACGCGCCTTGCGGGACCTTCCCGACGCCCTGAAGGGGCCGCTTCTGCTCGCCACGCTCGAGGGACGGTCTCACGCCGAGATCGCCTCGATCCTCGGCATCACGCCCAAGGCGGTCGAGACCCGCGTCGCCCGCGCCCGCAAGACCTTGGCGGCGGCTCTGGGCCAGGCTTCCGGCGGAGACGCTTGACCTTGCCATGATGGGAAGGTGCAGAAGCCGCGATCCCGACGTCTGTGGCGTCCTGACGCAAGGGGAATGCCGCCCGGCTGCGTATCTGAACGAACGGCTGAATAGCCCGACCAAGGAATTTCTCGCCTATGTCTACGCCCCGCCTCGATCGCCGAACGCTTCTCCGTGGCGCAGCCGCCGGCGGCGGGCTGCTGGGCCTGCAGGGTCTGCTCCCCGCCTGGGCGCAAACCGGATCGGCGGGACTGCGGGCGGATCTTCCGACGCTGACGGGACCGAACATCGACCTGACCGTCGGACACACGCCCTTCACCGTGGGCGGCCGCACCGGCCATGCGGTGACCATCAACGGCGTTCTGCCGGCGCCGCTGCTGCGCCTTAGAGAAGGCCAGAACGTCCGGCTGGCGGTGACCAATACGCTGGACGAGGACACCTCGATCCACTGGCACGGCCTGCTCGTCCCGTTCCAGATGGACGGCGTGCCCGGCATCAGCTTCCCCGGCATCCGGGCGCGTGAAACCTTCGTCTACGAGTTCCCGATCAAGCAGTCGGGCACCTTCTGGTATCACAGCCACTCCAACCTTCAGGAGGCGATGGGCCACTACGGTCCGATCGTCATCGACCCGGCGAACGCCGATCCGGTCGCCTACGAGCGCGAGCATGTGCTGGTCCTGTCGGACTGGAGTTTCATGCATCCGCACGAAATCCTGGCCAAGCTGAAGAAGAGCCCGGGCTACTTCAACCAGCAGCGCACCACGCTGGCGGGGCTTATGGACGGCAGCGACCGCATGAGCCTGGAGGAACGGCGCATGTGGGGCCAGATGCGGATGGACCCGCGCGACATCCTCGACGTCAGCGGATCGACCTACACCTATCTGATCAACGGCCATGGGCCGCAGGAGAACTGGACCGGCCTGTTCCGGCCCGGCGAGCGGGTGCGGCTGCGCATCATCAACGCGTCGGCCATGTCCATCTTCAACGTTCGCATCCCGGGCTTGCCGATGACCGTGGTGCAGGCCGACGGCGAGAACGTGCGCCCGGTCGAGACGGACGAGTTCCAAATTTCAGTCGCCGAGACCTACGACGTCATCGTCCAGCCGACCGAGGACCGCGCCTACACCATCGTCTCCGAAGCCATCGACCGGTCCGGCATGGGCCGGGCAACCCTGGCGCCGCGCCTGGGCATGACCGCCGAGGTCCCTCCCCTGCGCGAGGTCCCGAACCTCACCATGCGCGACATGGGCATGGGCGGCATGGATCACGGCGCGATGGGCGACATGTCCGGTATGGACCATGACGCGATGTCCGGCATGGACCACGCGGCTCCGACCCAGAACGCGCCCGCAGCCGGCGAGATGGCCGGGATGTCCATGTCGGGCATGAACATGCGCGATCCCGAGAACGCTCCGCCCGACATGGCGGTGGGCGTCGGCGTCGATGCGATCGCCATGGACCCCGCCAACCGTCTGGGTGAGCGTCCGATCGGTCTCACGACCGTCGATCATCGCGTCCTCGTCTACACCGACCTGGTGTCACTCCAGCCGAACAAGGACCCGCGCCCCCCGTCTCGGACGATGGAGATCCACCTGACCGGCAACATGGAGCGGTTCATGTGGGGCTTCGACGGCCGAAAGTTCAGCGAACTGGTCGAACCGATCCGCTTCGAGCGCAACGAGCGGGTGCGGGTGACCCTGGTCAACGACACCATGATGGCCCACCCGATCCATCTGCATGGTCATTTCTTTGAACTGGTGACCGGCGGACCGGCCGGGCACCAGCCCCTCAAGCACACGGTCAACGTCGCGCCCGGCGGCAAGGTGACCTTCGATCTGACCGCCGACGCGCCCGGTGATTGGGCCTTCCACTGCCACATGCTGATGCACATGCACGCCGGCATGTTCAATGTTGTGACGGTGCGGCCCATCGACGGAGCTGCGTCATGAACCGCCTCGCCGTCGCCCTCGCCCCGCTGGTGCTCGCCGCCAGCGCCTTCAGCGCCCAGGCCCAGGACCCTCACGCGGGCCACACGATGCCGGCGACCGCGGCGCCGACGCGCCCCGCGCCAGCACCGCGGCCCACGCCACAGGCGCCGGCCCGACCGGCGCAGGATCCGCACGCCGGTCACGTCATGCCGCCCGCGCAGACGCCGCCCGCCGCGGATCCGCATGCAGGCCACCAGATGCCGGCGCAGCCCGCGCCCGTAGACCCGCACGCGGGACACCAGATGCCGGCGGCGACGCCCGGCCAGGCTGATCCGCACGCGGGCCACGACATGTCGGCCATGTCGCCCGCGCAGACCGACCCTCACGCCGGGCATGACATGTCGACCATGAGCATGGGGCCGCCCGATGTGGCGACCAGCGCCGACAATCCCGGCCGCCCTCCGGAGGACCCGCTCCCGCCCGCCGCCCTGGCCGGCCCTGTCCACGCCGCCGATCTCGTCTTCGGCGCCGAGGCCATGGCCGCCTCTCGCCGGACCCTGATTCACGAAAACGGCGACGTCCGCACCACGGCCGTCATTCTCGATCGCCTCGAAGCCGGCTTCGGCGACGACGGCGAGACCTACCTCTGGGACGTCCAGGGCTGGACGGGCGGCGACATCAACCGCTTCTGGTGGAAATCCGAGGGCGAAGGCGACTTCGGCGGCGAGCTCGAGGAGGCTGAAGTCCAGGCGCTCTACAGCCGCGCGGTCACGCCCTTCTGGGACGTCCAGGCCGGCGTGCGTCAGGACTTCCGGCCCGACGGCGAGGATACGACGCATCTGGTCCTTGGCCTGCAGGGCCTGGCGCCCCATTGGTGGGAGCTTGACGCCGCCGCCTTCCTGTCGACCGACGGCGACCTGACCGCCCGCGTCGAGGCCGAATACGACCAGCGCATCACCCAGCGCCTGATCCTTCAGCCCCGCCTCGAAATCGACGCTTCGGCCAGCGACATTCCGGAACTGGAGATCGGTTCGGGCCTGTCCTCGATCGAGGCGGGCCTGCGACTGCGCTACGAATTCCGCAAGGAGTTCGCCCCCTATGTCGGCATCGAGTGGAGCCGCGCGTTCGGCGATACCGCCGACTACATCGAGGCCCGAGGCGGCGAGACCGACGACACCCGCTTCGTCGTCGGCCTCAAGGCCTGGTTCTAACCGAAGGAGACCACCCCATGATGATCCGCACTCTCGTTGTCACCGCCGCCCTCGCGTTCGCCGGCGCCGCCGCCGCCCAGGACCCGCATGCGGGTCACGCTATGCCGGCCCAGGCCGCTGCGCCCCAATCCGGCATCACGACCGTTCCTGCGAATGGCGCGATGACCCAGGGGTCGCCCGAGCGGTTCAGCGTCACCTTCCCCCACGCCATGGTCCTCAAAACCGTCGCCCTCTCCGCCGAGGGTCAGGCTCCGGTCGACGTCACTGTCCCCGCCGCGCCGGCTGCCGCCACCGTCGGCGTGGCTCTTCCGCGGCTCGCGCCGGGCACCTACACTGCCGCCTGGACCGCCGAAGGCCCGGACGGTCACAAGATGTCCGGTTCCGTCAGCTTCATGGTTCACTAGGAGAACGACGATGAAGGTTTCCAACCTGCTGGCCGCCGCCGGCGCGATCCTGACCCTGAGCGCGGGCGCGGCTCTGGCGGCCGAAGGCTGCGATTGTTGCAAGGACATGGCCGCAGACGCCCCCATGACGTGCTGCGACGAGATGAAGACCGAGCCCGCCCCGGCCGAACCCGCGCCGCCCGCGCCGGCGCCATCGGACACGCCGGCGCCCCAGGGGCATGCCGACCACAACTGATCGACCCGGTCCGATCGTGTCCGCAGCCCCTTCGGGGCCGGAACGATCGGACATCAGCTTGTCCTGCTCCCATCCTCGGCCTCCTCCGCGTCGGAGAATGACCGGGCGGCGTCCAGTCGAACGAAGTGCACGGTTTCGGCTCGCGTTTTCGGCTCGGCCACGAAGCCGGCGTCCGCGAACGCAATGTGTTGGGGCATCACTGGCCCGGATGGATCCGCTCGCCACCATCCGTCCACGGCCGCGGCTTTGGGCAGGATGCCGCCTACAATCCGTTCGATGTCCCGAAAAGTCAGATCCACTTCAGCCCGCTTCTGCCGGCGAAGAAAGGATGCGAGGGGCGCGTATTTGGCCATTGGCGTGTTTTCCTCCATCGCCGTTTTCGGTCAAGGTCGACTCGCGGGATCGACCGTGAACGGTGTAGTATCCTCTGCGGCGGGCTCCGGAACGGACAGGCGCTGGTCTTGAGCCAGGGGACGCAATGCGTCGGCGGCGATCAGGGCCGAAACCTCCGGCTTCTGTACAGAAGTTCCAGGCCCGCCCCCTTCCCTTCCAGGCGCGTCGGACAGGCGACGGGGCTCAGCCGTCTTCAGGGTCTATGATGCCGGTGCGAACGCCGATCGCAACCGCTTCGATCCGGGTTCTGACGCCGAGCTTGGCGCAGGCCTTTTCAAGATAGCTGTCGACGGTTCGCGGAGAGAGCCCAACGATCTGGCCGATGTCCGCAGAGCTCTTCCCTCGGCTGACCCAGAGCAAGCATTCGGCTTCGCGGCCGCTCAGGAGCACGACCGGGCGACGTTCCGCGTGACGACTGGGCTCCATGGCCGGCTCCGTTCGCATTGATCTCGATGCACGGTGAGCGGGAATCAACGGCCGGGCAACGACAGTGAATTGCGGGGTGTCCGCCAATTTTTTGCGGTTGGCGCCGGCCGTACCGTAGGGCGAATTGACGCGCTTGCTCCGGGGCAAACGCCCTTCTAGACCGCCCCGGTCGGGCGCCGTGACATAGGCGCACAGCTTGAGCCGGGGTCTGTCCGAGCGACAGGGGCGCCGCTGTGGACCGAAGCAGCGGGCCTCGCGATCGCGGAGGATTCCAACGCCCGACCCCTCCGGCTTGCGCCGGGATTCCGTTTGATTCATGCTGGCCTGGCCGACGCTTGCGTTGGTGGGGCCTGGAATCCCCTGTGCGATATCAATTCATCGACGGCGTCGCGCATCGCGCGTCTGCCCGTTCCCAACGCCTGACGGCGCGCGCCTGCGTGCCTGTCCCGGGCCGTGTGGACGCGTCTGGGTTCCGGACCCTCTCGTCGAGAGGCCGGAGAACCGTGGTGACCGATACGAAGCAGCTTGGTGCGGAGGCGCAGGACGGTATCAACCGTCTCTATCGGCGCTATGCCGCCTGGCTGGATCGGCGCTTGAGAGCCCATGTCGACGCCGATGCCGCGGCCGATGTCGTCCAGGAGACCTATATCCGCGTTGCGCCCTATGCGCTGGACGACATCCGCCACCCGAAAGCGTTTCTGCTCAAGATCGCCCTGAACCTAGTCCGCGATGAGAGCCGGAAAGAGGGTCGGCGGCGGCGGGATCGGTCGTTTCAGCGACCGGCCGAAGCCGAGGCCGCGCCCCAGTTCGATCAGGTTCTGCTCGAACAGGTGATCCGGTCCATGCCGCAACTCTACCGCGACGTCTTCGTCTTGAGCCGCTTTGGCGGTATGACCTATCCGGAGATCGCCCAGTCGTTCGGGATCAGCGTAAAAACGGTGGAATGGCGAATGTCCAGGGCGCTCGAGTACTGCGCGTCTCGGCTGGACTTGTAGGCAAGACGGATGACGATCGAGGCTGAAGCCGAAATCAGGCGCAAGGAAGCGGCGGAATGGTTCAGCAGATTGAACCAGCGCCAGGTCACGACCGCCGACATCAAGGACTTCAGCGACTGGCGGCGGGATCCTGAGAACGCCCGCGCCTTCAGTCGTCTGGAGGCGATGTGGGACGCGGCCGGAACGCTCGCGAAGACCCCCGGCATGGCCGCGCTCACGGAAGAGGCGACGAACCGGGCCCGTCAGGCCCCGCCCAGCCGGCGGAGGAGTCCTTCCGGCCGCCTGATCCCGCTCGGTGCGGCGGGCGTGGTCGCCCTGGCGCTCGCGGTGGGAAGCTGGTCGTGGTGGTCCGCCCAACTTCCGGACGCCTATGACACCGCCATCGGTGAGCAGCGAACGGTTCGGCTCGAGGACGGCTCACGCATTATTCTGGACACGGACTCCCGCGTCACGGTCCGGTTCAGCGGTTCCGAACGGCTGGTGACCCTGGCCTCCGGACGCGCCATGTTCGAGGTGCAGGGGGATGCGGCCCGCCCCTTCCTGGTGAGGGCCGGCGACACCGAGGTGACCGCGATCGGCACCCGCTTCGATGTCCGCCGGGCCGGCGCCGGCGCCCAGGTCGTTCTGGTCGAGGGTCAGGTTGCGGTCCGGCAGGACTCGTCGTCGCGGTCGGCCTGGACCCTCGCACCGGGACAACAGGTCACGACTTCGATTCAACGCCCCGCAGTCGTTGCGGTGAACGTGCCGGCGGCCACGAGTTGGACGACCGGCCGCCTGACGTTCGAGAACACCCCGATCGCCGTCGCCGTTGCGGAGGTCAATCGCTACAGCCCGTCACCGGTCGAACTGCGAGACGACCGGATCTCCACCATACGAGTCAGCGGCGTCTTTGATGCCGGCGATGTCGACGGCTTCGTCGCGGCGCTGAGGGACCTCTACGCCCTCGAAGCGACCCGGGCGCCGGACGGCCATCTCGTCCTGACGGGACCCGCCTGAAAATATTCTGACCCCGGACTTAGGGGATGGCCCGCGACCCGACGTCTCCTCCCCGGCCCGCAAATCTGCGGGTAGAAAATCGGGGGAGATCATGGGTCACAGGTTCACTTCAACCGCGCTCGCCGCGCTGATGATGGGTGTAACGACGCCGGTAGCCGCGCAGTCGGTCGACGCCGTGCGCGCGTTCAGCATCGGGGCGGGACCGCTCGAGCGAAGCCTGCCGGTCTTCGCCCAGCAGAGCGGACTGCAGATCCTCTATCCCAGCGCCCTCGTCGTCGGACGTCAGTCCCCGGCCGTCACCGGCGATTACACGGCGGAAGCGGCGCTCGCCCAGTTGCTGCGCGGGACAGGCCTCACCTATCGGCAGAGCCGTCCGACGGTCTTCGTGCTCGTTGATCCATCGGCCCGCGCCCAACTCGAACCGGAAGCGACGCAGCTTGAGGAAGTCGTCGTCACGGGCACCTATCTGCGGGGGGCGGAGAGCCCGTCGCCGGTCACTGTGATCACCCAGGAGGACGTGGCGCGGCAGGGTCGCGCGACGGTCGCCGAGACGCTCGCCGCCTTGCCGCAGAACTTCACCGGAGCCGCCTACGAGGGTTCGGCGGGCACGGGGGCCGACCGCACAAGCCGCAACTCCGCCTATGCGACCGGGGTTAACCTGCGGGGTCTTGGGGCGGACGCGACCCTCGTTCTGGTCAACGGCCGGCGGATCGCCGGCACCGGCAGCGCCGGCGACTTCTCGGACATCTCCAATCTTCCCAGCAGCGCGATCGCCCGCGCGGATGTGTTGCTCGACGGCGCATCGGCCCTTTACGGCGCGGACGCGGTCGGCGGCGTGGTCAACATCATCCTGAAATCCCGCTTTGACGGCGCCGAAAGCCGGGTGCGCGTCGGGGGCACGAGCGACGGCGGGGCCGTGGAGACCCTCCTGTCCCACAGCGGCGGCTTTAACTGGTCCAGCGGCAGCCTCATCGCAGCTTATGAATTTCATGACCGGGGCGAGTTGCGCGCCGCCGACCGTCGCGCGACAGCGAGCGCTGACTTGCGCCCGCTGGGCGGCTCCGACTGGCGCTTCTTTTACGCCGCGCCGGGAAACCTCATGGCGTTCGATCCGGTCAGCGGATCCTACGAACCGACCTACGCCATCCCCCGCAATCAGAACGGGGTGGGCCTCACGCCGGGAGACTTTCGACCCGGCGAGGTCAATCTGACCAACCAGATGGAAGGCCAGTGGAACCTGCCCCACCAGCGCCGGCACAGCGTGTTCGTCGCGGGCCGACAGGACCTTCCGGGCGGCTTCAGTCTGGACGGCGACCTTCGCTACACCGATCGAACCTACAACCAGGACTCGGTGGCCGACATCGGCATCCTGTTCGTGACGCCGGACAATCCCTTCTTCGTGCCGGTGGCGGGCGAGCCATATCAGGAAATCGCCTATTCCTTCGTCAACGACCTGGGACCGGGTCGCGACGAAGGCTTCTCCCGCAGCATCGGCGGCGCGTTCGGGATCGAGGGCGAACTCGTCGGCTGGAACCTCGCGGCCTATCTGAGCGGCGGTCGCGAGACCACCGGCCTCACGGCCTCGAACCGGGTGCAGACGACGCGTCTCGACGAGGCCCTTGGCGCGACGCCCGACGATCCGTTGACCACCTTCAACCCGGCGGTCGACGGCTATTTCAACCCTTATGGCGACCCCGCCGCCCATAGCGCGGCTCTGTTGGCCTTCATCGGGTCCGGCTACCTCCGATCCGAGAACATCAGCACGGTCGGCTCTTTCAACCTCAAGGCCGACGGCGTCCTCCTCACCCTGCCGGGCGGCGACCTGCGCATGGCCGTGGGTGTCGACTATCGCCAGGAGCGCTTCGAAACCTCCGGGGAGAATTTCATCTCCGGCGCGGCGCCGCGCATCGCCGCTCCGACGGCGTTCGAGCGTGACGTCTCGGCCGCCTTCGTCGAACTCCGCGCACCGCTGGTGGGCCCCGACAACGCTCGGCCCGGCCTCGAGCGGCTGGAGCTGTCGCTCGCCGGTCGTATCGAAGACCATGAGGGGATCGGCCAGACCAGCAATCCCAAGGTCGGCGTCCTCTACAACCCGACGCCCGATCTGCTGCTGCGCGCCAGCTTCGGAACCTCGTTCCGCGCCCCGTCGCTCAGGGAGTTGAACAGCGCCTACCGGCTCGGCCCGGTGTTTCTAGATCGCGCCGGCGCCAATGTGATCAGCATCGTCCAGTACGGGGGCAACCCCGACCTGATCCCGGAGACCGCAGAGTCCTGGACGGCGGGTTTCGTCTGGACGCCCGCCGCCGCCGAAGGGTTGCGGATAGAGGCCGGCTGGTTTCGAACGACCTTCGAGGACCGGATCGCGACCCCGGTCGCGGAGAACCTGATCAACGCCCTGAACGACCCGACCCTGGCGCCCTTCATCCGGTATGTGAGCCCCGGCTCCAGTGCGGACGACCTGGCCTATGTCCAGTCCCTGCTCAGCCATCCGGGGAACTACAATCCGAACGTCTTCCCGGCGACCGCCTACGGCGCCGTGATCGACAACCGGTACGTCAACGCCTCGGCTGTCGAGGTCGAGGGGCTCGATCTTTCCGCACGCTATCGCTTCACCCTGGGATCGGACGACATCTCGCTCGATGCGACCGTGACTCATCTCCTCACCAACGACCGGGCGGTCACCGCCACCTCCCCCACCGAGGACCTGTTGGGCGCGCCGAACTTCCCGGCGCGCTGGCGAGGCCGCTTCAGCGGCCAGTGGGTTCGCGGCCCGCTCACGCTCGGCGGCGCGCTCAACCACGTCAGCGGAGGACGGGATCCGGTCAACGGTCGCGGGATCGACGACTGGATCACACTGGACGGCCAGGTCCGCTACGACATCGACGGCGGATGGGCCGAAAATCTTTCCCTCACCCTCAACGTGCTGAACCTGACCAATGAGGAGCCGCCCTTCTACGATGCTCCGGCGGGGATCGGGTACGACGCCGCCAACACCAATGTGCTCGGCCGGCAGGTCTCGCTTCAGCTCGTCAAGCGCTGGTGATCGCCTATGCGCATGGTCGTTGTGGCCCTCGCGGGCCTGCTCGCCGCGGCGTGCCCCTCGTCGGCTCGGTCGGAGCCGCTCACGGTGGACGTCATTCTGGCCCTCAAGAGCTTCGGCCGGGTGGCGATCGACCCATCCGGGGAGGTGGCGGTCTTCGAGGAACGGCGCGCGCGCAGCGACCTCCCTCGTCATGATCTGGAGGCCGAGGGCGCCATCCGGTACGCCCGCCTCTACCGCATCGACCTCGGCGTCTCCGACCGCCCGCGACCGCTTCTGGCGATGGAGGAGGACGCCGGCTATTCCGTCGGCGCCTTTTCGCCGAGCGGCCGGCGCCTGGCCGTGTTTCGCCTCCGGAACGACGAATGGCGGTTGGGGCTCGTCGAGATCGCGACCGGGCGGGTGGTCTGGACTGAGGTGGCGCCAGACCTCGGCTTGTGGGGCCGGTCCCTGCAGTGGCTGAAGGACGACGCCTTGGTCGTCGTGGGCATGCCCGACGGGGCGCTTCCCCCGCGACTGGCCGGCCCCCGCGCGGAGCAGGCGCGCCTGCTGGCGCTGAGGGCGGCGGCGACCGCAGGGTACGCGGCCGCGATCACAGTGGGCGAGGATAGCGCGCCGGAGGCCTTGTCGCCGCGCCGTCTGTGGCGGATCGACGCCGTCACCGGCGAGGCGGCCGCGATCGCCGACGGCCCATTCCTCGACTTGGAAACCTCTCCGGACGGGCGATACGCCGCGCTTCTCCTGGACGGTCCGCTCCTGCCGCCTCCCTCCGCCGACACAGCGACCGAGGTGCGTCGCGCCCGGGGTCTGCAGATCGTCGACCTGATCTCCGGCGCCGCCGTCCGGCCGTCCGACGCCCGCAACATCTCGACAAGCCTACTGGCCTGGTCGCCAACGTCCGACGCCCTTCTGGTGGCGGCCATCGACGACGAGCCGGCCCGGCTCATGACCATCGCCCCGGACGGCGCGACGCGGGACGTGACGCCTGTCGGGGCACACCCGACAACGCCGATCGACTTCCAGGGCATGGCGACAGCCGAGGGCGGCTGGTTGGGCAGAACCCCGATCTTCAAGGGCCGGTCCGGATCCCGGGAGGGCTGGTTCGTCGCCGACGTCGACGCCACGCCGCTGACAGGCCTGTCCCCACACGCGCGGCTCATCGCCGAGGAAGGGTCTGCGGTTCTGTTCAACAGCGACGGTAACGTCGTTCGGTTCGACGCCGAAGGTTACGCCGATCTCGGGCCAGCCGCATCGGCGGCAAACCCCCTTGGTCCGTTCGGGTTGCGAGCGCAGAGCGGTCCTCTGCAAGCCGCCTTCGCCGTGATCGCGCGCGGCGACGGACGCCTGTGCCAGGTCTGGATCGACCCCGACGCCGGCTCCCAATGCGTCGCGGCGACGCATGGGGCCGCGATCAGTTGGAGCCGGGGGATCAGTCTCGATCGGGGCGCCCTGGGAGACGATCCGAACGCTCTGCGCCTGCAACGCAGCCATCGCCGAGAGGTGGTCTGGCGGCTGAATTCCGAACTCGACCGTATCTCGGTCGCGGCCCCTCGGCGGATCGCCGGCGTCGGCGGCGCCGGCGGCTGGCTCTACTTGCCGTCGAACCCGACAGCGACGCCGCCCGTGATCGTGGTGCCCTATCAGGGCGAGTCCTACCCCGATCCGCCGTGGTGGATGCGGCGGGAGTCCACCAGCCTCTCAATGGCGCCCCAACTGATGGTCGCGGCCGGTTACGCCATCCTCGTCCCGGATCTTCCGCCGACCCCGGAACCGGCGGACGGCCTCGCCCATCGCATCCTGTCGGTCGTCGACGCGGCGGCGGCGGAGGGCCTGGTTGATCCGGAGCGGATCGGCTTGTGGGGCTGGAGCTTTGGCGCCTGGTCTGCTGTGATGAGCGCGGCGCAGTCTCCTCGCTTCGATGCCGTGGTGGCCCTGAACGGGCCAATGAATTTCTCAACCGTCATCGGAGACGTGGGATCGACGTTGCGCCTCGACGGCGGGCACGCGCTCGCCGCGGCGGCCAGCGCGCGTTGGCTGGAATCCGGCCAGGCCGAGATGCGGGACGCCTATTGGCAGGCGCCCGACCGGTATCGCCGCAACAGCCCGTTTGAGCAGGCGGACCGCATCGTGGCGCCGACGCTTCTCGTGGTGGGGGAGTACGATCTGATGCTCGGTCAGTCGGAGCAACTCTACGGCGCCCTGCATCGTCTGAATCGGCCCGTGGCCCTGACCCTCCTCATCGGCGAGGAACACGGCCTCCGGAGTCCAGGGAATATTCGGCTCTACTACGACCAGATCCGGAACTGGTTCGATCGGTATCTCATGGGGTCCGGCGGTCCAGCCGTTCCAGCCAGCGACGCACCCACGCCTCCGTCAGGGCCAGACTGAGCAGTTGGGAATGCCCGCCGCGCCACAGCAGGGCGTCCCGGGTGAGGCGGTCCTCCAGGCCGGGATCGATCAACCCGGCCTCCGCCAGGGCGCCGCCGAGCAGATAGTCGCGCAGGAACGGCAGGTGCGCGGCGACCGCGCCGCCATAGTAGGCGCCCAGCTCGCCTTTCGAACGGCGATCCAGGATCGATGGCGGAAGGACGTCCTCGAACGCGGCGCGCGCTGCAGCCCGGTCACGTCCGCCCCAGGTCAGATCGACCGTCGACAGGACCAGCCCTGCCTCCATCACGGGCTGGCTCAGCAACGGATTGACGCAGGGACCCAGCCGACTACGGCCCGCCGGTCCCTGAAAGGTTTGGCAGAAGGCCAAGGCGGACATCTGGATCGCCTTGGCTGGCGGGACTCTCGCCAGATCGTCCAGCCAGGGATGGTCCCAACCGGCGCGATGGCGGACTTCGTCGCCCCAGTCCCGGGCGAGGGCCGTCGGCCACACGGAGCGCCGCAGCCACCGCGCGAGCCGGTGCAGGATCGCGCCTCGCGCCCGGCCTCGGCGCTCCCAAATCTCATCCAGGGCGATCAGGAGGCTCGGCATCTGAAAGAAGACGGCGTCGCCCCCCTGCCCTGTCAGCGAGCCCCAGGCGCCCATCGCCTCGATCCGGTCGGCGATATCGTCGTTGTAGTCGGGATCGATGTCGTTGGCGGGCGGCCTGAAGGTTTCGGCGCAGACCGCCAGACGGTCGGCGTCGAGCCTGAGACCGTCGCGGCGGACTTCCGTCAATGTGAAGCCGTGCCGCCCCGCGACCGCCCGGGCGTAGGCCCGCTCGTCGCCCTCCGGCTGGTCGACATAGTGGTTGACCCAGGCGGCGACGCTCCGGCGCTGGTCGGCGGTCAGGACGCCCGCCACGATGGCGGAGTCCAATCCGCCGCTGACCTCGGCGATCCAGCGCCTGTCGCCCGCCAGCGCCCTCACCGACCGTTCTACCGCCCCTCGGAGGTCCGGAGGTGGACGCGAGGCGCGGTTCCGATAAAGGTCCGCCGGCCGCCAGATCTGGTGCGCGCGGTTGACGCCCTCCCCGATGGTCCGCAGCTCGCCGCCGGCGACCGCCTGCAGTCCGGTCAAGGCCAGGCGATGTCGATGCTCTCCGGGGCGGCCCACCAGGGCGGCGACCGCCTCCCACTCCAGCGCGATCCCGTCGGGCAGCCAAGGGTCGATGACGGCCGCAGCGCTCGTCGTGATCAGGGTCACCCCGGCCTTGCGCCAGACGACGCAATCCAGGGCGCCGGACGGGTCGCGGAGCACCGCGACGTCGCCGTCGACCCGCCGGACCAGCAGGTATCGCCCCCAGTAGTCCTCGCAGACAGCGCGGGCATGAACCGCATCGAGACGCCGGCATCCCAAGGCGCTGCGGGACCGCGGCGACAGCGCCTGGCCTTCGCCGTCGTAGACCTCGCCGATCAGCACGCCGTGCCCGTCCAGTCCCCGCGAGGCCTCCAGCCGTCCGCCGGTCGGAGCGAACACCTGGATGAAGGGGTCGTGCGACTTACGCGACCAGCCGGCTCGGCTGAGGCGCCGTCGAACGGGCGCAACCAGGGCGTCGAGCGCGGCCGGCGTGTCGCCAACGAGAATGATCGCGCAGTCCGCCGCCATCTCAGATCACCAGGATCGGCCGGTAGACAGTCAGGGTCTCCGGCGCCTCGCTGACGCACTGATCGCCGTTCTGAAGCCAGCAATGGGCGAGAAACGGGAAGGTGCGGACTCCGAACACCCAGTCCGCGTCCAGACCCGCCGCGTTGACAAAGCGCAGCAGCAGCTCTGCTTGGAGCAGACAGGCGCCGGTCCAGGGGGCCAGGCGCCCGACTACATCGACGGCTTCGGCCTCACCCAGGAAGAGTTCCGCCTGGTGCGCGAGGTCCTGACCCCGGAGTCGCATCGCTTCCTGGTCAAGCAGGGCCACGACAGCGTGGTCGTGGAGCTCGACCTGGGCGGTATGGACGACGCCCTGTCGGTCCTGTCCGGCCGCACCGAAACCACCGCCCTGCTCGACCGGCTCCGCGCCGAGGTCGGCGACGACTACGCGGCGTGGCGCGATCCCTTCCATGACCAGAGGAGGTTCCTGTGAGAACCCGCATCCCCATCGCCGCGGCGGCGGCCGCCCTCGTCCTCGCCTGCGCGCCGGCCGTCCAGGCGCAGCAGATCGTCCACGACCCGCGCGCCTTCGCCCAGATGATCGAGGAGGCCCGGACCACCCTCGATCAGCTCAGGGCGCTCCAGGCCCAGGTCGAGCAGGGCCAGCAGCTCCTCGACAGCCTGAACGATCTGTCCGGCGTCAACGCCCTGGCCAGCGAACTCGGCCTGCCGACGGTGCGCAACCCCCTGCCCGACATGCGTTCGCTGCGCGCCGCGGCCAACGGCGATCTCTCCGCCCTCGGCGACCTGGCGGATCGCGCCGACGCGATCCGTCGCGAGACCCGCCTCTACTCGCCCCCGCCGGGCGACGCGAACCCGGCGGAAGCGTGGTATCGCGACAGCCTCGAACGCGCCGGCGCCCGGACCGCCCGCGACCTCGCCATCGGCGAAGCGGTGGGCGGCGCGGCGGATCGGCGCCTGCAGGGCCTGGAGACGCTCCGCTCCGCCCTCGACACGGCGCCGAACGCCCGCGCCGTCCTGGACCTTGAAGCTCGCCTCGCGGCGGAACAGGCCATGATCCAGAACGAACAGGTGCGGTTGCAGGGCCTCGCCCTGACCCAGGCGGCCGAGGCGCGCCTTGAGGAACAGCGCGCCCGGGAACGGGCCGAAGCCGCCCGGGCGGCGCGCATGGACGTCTATCGGCGCACCTTCCAGTGAAGCCGACCGCCCTCCTCATGATCCTCAGCCTGGCCGGCTGCGGCGCGCCCGTACGGACCGCCGGGGACTTCGCCGCCGATCCGGAAGAGGCTGCCCGGGTGGTCGCAGACTGCGACGCCGGACATGAGGAGGGCGAATGCGAGGCGGCCCGACGAGGCCTGGCCGAAGCGCGCCGGGAGGCGCGGATGCGCGCTTACGAGCGGGCCTTCCGAGGATCCCGACGATGAGCTTTCGCGTCTTCGAGCCCAGCTACGACTTCATCGACGAACGGCTCAACGTCTTCCTCGGCGACCGTCTGTCGTCGGTGATCGCCGAGGTCGAGGGACCGCTGCGCATCGCCCTGGTTCTCTATGTCGTGCTCTACGGCATCGCTATCCTGAGGGGCGCGATCAGCGAACCGGTCATGGACTTCGCGGTCCGGTCGCTGAAGCTGGCCTTCCTCTATCTGCTGGCGACCACGGCCGCCTATTCGACCTTCGTCACCGAGCCGCTGTTCACCGGCCTGCCCAACGCCCTGACCCGGGCCGTCAGCGGCGCCGACACGCCAAGCGTCGGCGCGGCCTTCGACCAGTTCTTCGCCTATGCGGCCTGGCTCAGCGAGGACATTTCGCGCGAGGGCTCGGCCTTCAATCCGGGCCCCTGGGTGGTGTCGGCCGCCGTCTTCATCATCGGAGCCCTCGCGGCGGCGCTCGGCTTCGGGGTGGTGCTGGTGGCCAAGCTGGCCCTGGCGCTGCTCGTCACCCTGGGCCCCATCTTCATCGCCTGCGCCCTGTTCGACGCGACCCGCCGCTTCTTCTTCGGATGGCTGAGCCAGGCGGTGAACTATCTCGTCCTGTTCGCCCTGATCATCGTCATCTTCCAGCTCGTCCTATCGCTCGTGCGCGACCAGTGGGGCGCGATCCAGGACGCCGATCCCATGATCGGCGGGCTGATCTTCATCGCCCTGTGCCTGCTGGGGGCGATCTTCTTTCTGCAGACCCCGGCCATCGCCGCCGGCGTCGCGGGCGGCGCCAGCGCCGGCCTCGCCGACTTCGCCAACGCCGCCGCCCTGGGCGGGAGCGGCTCCGGTCGCAGCCAGGGTCCCCAGGAAGCCGACCGCCAGCCGCCCAGGGGCGGTGGCTCCATTCGACCGAGAGGCGCCTGACATGACCTGCCGATCCTTTCTGCTCGCCGGCCTGATGCTGCTGGCCAGCTGCGCCCACCGGGGCGATCCCGCCCTGCCCGCTTGCGACCGCTCAGACCGGCGGCCGGCCAATCCACATGGTTCGGTGCTCGCCCCGGAGGCCCCGCCGCAACCGGCCGCGCCGGCCGCTGCCGCCGCGGTCAATCCGGGCGCGGGAGGCTGCGCATGAGCGGCGTGCCCTCCTCCGATCTGAAGCGCTACTTCGCGGAGGCGCGGCGCTGGGATCAGGACCGGCTGGCGTCCGCGCTGCGGTCGCGCCGTCTCGCCTGGTCGGCCGCCGCCCTGGCCACGGGCCTGGCGGTGATCTCGACCGGCGCGGTGGCGATGCTGACGCCGCTGAAATCCACCGAACCCTTCGTGATCCGGGTGGATCAGACCACGGGCGCGGTCGACGTGGTGCGCGGCCTCTCGGCCGAGGACGACCCGGTCCGCTACGACGAGGCCGTCAGCAAATATTTCCTCGCCCAGTACGTCCGCCACCGCGAGGGCTACCTCGATCCGGCCGCCGAAGACGCCTTCCGGCTCGTCTCCATCCTGTCCGCCCCGTCGGAACAGCGGCGCTGGGCCGACCTGTTCCGCGGCTCCAATCCGGCCAGCCCGCAGAACCTCTACGGGCGGGACGGCGAGGCGATCGTCTCGATCCGGGCCATCGGCTTCATCAACGACGGCGTCGCCAACGTCCGCTTCCACCGCACGGTCCGTCAGGCCCAGCAGACGGTGGAGAGCGACTGGATCGCCACCATCGCCTTCACCTACACCCGCGCGCCGATGTCCGAACCGGACCGGCTGAGGAACCCCCTCGGCTTCCAGGTGACGTCCTACCGCGCCGATCCGGAGGTCATCCGATGAGCCGCCGCCTTTCCCTCCTGACCTTGGCCGCTGGCCTGGCCTTGGCCCTCCCCGCCTCGGCGCAGACCTTGCCCGATCCCCGGATCCACGAGCTCACCTACGATCCGGCGGCGGTCTACCGGATCGCCGGGGCGTTCCGCACGGCGACCCAGATCGTCTTCTCGCCCGAGGAGACCATCCGTCACGCCGCGATCGGGGACAGCGTCGCCTGGGAAGTGGCCGCGGAAGGTTCGGTGCTCTTTCTCAAGCCTCGCGAACGCCACCAGCCGACCAATCTGCTGGTCGTCACCGATCGCGGCGGCGCGGCGCGGCACTACGCCTTCGAACTTGTGGCCCGCGACGCCGGCGACCGCACCGCCATCGCCTATCAGGTCCGGTTCCGCTACCCGGCCGACGAACAGGCCGAGGCGGCCCGCGCCCTGGCCGCCCGGGCCGAGGCGGTGGAGCAGCGGCTCATCGGGCTGGAGCTGGAGCGCGGCGTCGTCGAGGGCGCCCGCAACCTGGCTTGGTCGGCCCAGGGCGACGCCGCCCTGCAGCCGAGCGAGGTCAGCGACAACGGCCGCTTCACCGTGCTGCGCTTCCCCGGCGTCCAGGCCCTGCCGGCCCTGTTCGAGGTCGGGGAGGACGGGTCCGAGCGTCTCGTCCCCTATGACGTGCGCGGCGAATTTGTGGTCATCCATGGCGTCGTGCGCGGCTTGCGGTTGAGACGGGGGCGGTCGGTCCTCTGCCTGTTCAACGACGCCCATGACGCCCGCGGCGTGGGCCTCGGCACCGGCACGGCCTCGCCCGCCGTGGATCGCGCGGCGGCGGGGAGCCCGTCATGAGCCACCTCGATCCCACCCCGCCGCCGGAGGATCCGAAGCCGCCGGCGCCGGCGACCGACCGGGGCGTCTCGCCCATCGCAGGTCGGCTCGGCGGACGGCAGGGCAAGGTCGTCACCCTCGCCGCCCTCGCTGTCGGGTGCGGCGTCTTCCTGATCGCCAGCTGGGACCGCGGCGATGCGGACGGCGCCGAGCCGACCCGGCGCGACGAGCCGCCCCGGCAGACGGCGCCGTTCGAGCCCGCCCGCCGCGACACGCCGCCTCAGCTGGGCGACGGCGCCGTCGATCCCTATGCGCCGACGCTGACCGACGGGGAGGTCGTCCCGCCCCTTGAGACGGCTCCGCGGGACCCGGCGCCGACGGCATCCGGTCCTTCGCCGACGGAACAGCGGCGCGCCCTGGCCGAAAGCGCTCGGCGCGCGCCCGTCCTCGCCTACAGCCGCGCCGGCGGCGGCCCATCGCCTGCGCCGCCGGCCGTGGGGCCCTCCCTGCCCCCGGGCGCCCCGACCTCGCTCGACCAGCTGCGTCAGATCACGCCCGTGAGCCAGGCGCGGGCGGGCCGTCTGCCGGACCGCAATCTGCTGATCACCGCGGGGACCAGCGTACCCTGCGTCCTGCAGACCGCCATGGACAGCACCACGCCCGGCTATGTGACCTGCGTCCTGCCGCGCGACGCCTGGTCGGACAACGGCGCCGTGGTGGTGATGGAGCGCGGCACCCGGGTGTTGGGCGAGTATCGCGGCGGCCTGCAACAGGGCCGGCGCCGGCTGTTCGTCCTGTGGACCCGGGCCGTGACGCCCACCGGCGTCGCCGTCGCCCTCGCCTCGCCGGCCGCCGACGCGCTGGGCCGCTCCGGCTTCGACGGCGACGTCGACACCCGGTTCTGGGACCGGTTCGGCGGCGCCCTCCTCCTCTCCATCGTCGACGACGGCGTCTACGCCGCCGTGGGTCAGAGCGACGGGGCAGCCGCCACGGCGCGTCTGCCGTCGGACGCCGCGGCCGTCGCCCTGCAGGGCTCGGTCGACATCCCGCCGACGCTGCGCAAGGCTCAGGGGGCCGAGGTGTCGATCTTCGTGGCCCAGGACCTCGACTTCTCCGGGGTCTACCAGCTGCGGACGCGCTGATGGACGACACCTCCGTTCTGGATCACTACCTCGCGCCGCTCCGCCCCTTCCTGGAGCCGGCCTCCGTCACCGAGGTCGTCATCAACCGGCCCGGCGAGGTCGGGGTCGAGGCCGACGGGGCATGGCGCTGGTCCGAGACGCCGGAGCTGACCGAGGCCTGGCTGCGCACCCTCGCCGTGGCGGCCGCCGCCTACACCCGGCAGGACGTCGGCCCCGAACAGCCGATCTGCTCGACCACCCTGCCCGGGGACATCCGCTGCCAGATCGTCCTGCCTCCGGTCGCGGCCGATGGCGGCCTCTCCCTCACGCTGAGAAAGCCGTCGCGGCGCCGGCTGGGTCTGAAGGATTTTTCCGCGGCCGGCCTGTTCGACCAGGTCGCCGACGCCCAGGCCGAGGCGTCCGACCCCGCCGACGCCGAACTGGTGCGGCTGCGCGAGGCCCGCGACTGGCCGGGTTTTCTCACCTTGGCGGTGGCGGCCCGGCGCAACATCCTGATCTCGGGCGCGACCGGTTCGGGCAAGACCACCCTGGCCAAGGGGCTGATCGAACTGATTCCGGATCACGAGCGTCTGCTGACGATCGAGGACACCCGCGAGTTCGTGGTCCCGCACCGCAACGTCGTCCACCTCGTCTATTCCAAGGATGGACAGGGTCTGGCCCGGATCGGCCCCAAACAGCTTCTGGAAAGCGCCCTGCGCATGCGACCGGACCGCATCCTGCTGCAGGAGCTTCGCGACGGCACGGCCTTCTTCTACCTGCGCAACGTCAACTCGGGTCACCCCGGTTCGATCACCACGGTGCATGCGGATTCCGCCGCCCTGGCCTTCGAACAGCTCACCCTGCTGGTGCGTGAATCCGAGGGCGGGCGCGACCTGCCGCGCGAGGACATCCGCGCCCTGCTCCACCTGCTCGTCGACGTCGTCATCCAGATGAAGAAGGTCGACGGGCGTTTCCGGGTGACGGAGGTCTGGCATGACCCGGTTCGCAAGCGCCAGCCCGGCGGCTAGGACGGCGCTGCTCGGCGCCGCCGCGCTCCTCGCCCTCGCCGTTGTCGGGGTCTTCGCCATGGCCGTCGCCCTGGTCGGTCTGGGCCGGTTCTCCGGCGACATCGATCCCGCCCGCGTCCCGGCTTGGTTCCTCTACTACCGGCATGACCCCGAAGTCCGCCGCTGGCTGACGATCGGCTCGGCGTCCGGCGGCCTCGTCTGCCTGGTGCTTGCGGCCGCGGTCGCGCTCAATGCCCGCCGCCCGCTTCACGGCGCGGCCCGATGGGCGTCCGCTTCGGAGCAGCGCCGCGCCGGTCTGCGCGCGCGTCAGGGCGTGATCCTCGGCCGGGCCGGCGACCGCCTGCTGATCGCTGACGGGCCGGATCACGTCATCCTCTATGCGCCGACCCGCACCGGCAAGGGCGTCGGCGTCGTCATTCCAAACCTGCTGGCCTGGCCGGGCTCGGTGGTGGTCCTCGACATCAAGCGCGAGAATTTCGCGGCCACGGCCGGCTACCGCGCCGAGGCCGGCCAGCGCGTGCTGCTCTTCGATCCCTTGGCGAAGGACGGGCGTACGGCCCGGTACAATCCGCTCGCCCACATCGAGCGGAGCGATCCCCCAGCCGTGCTGGACGAACTGCAGCGCATGGCCGCCATGCTGTTCACCGGCAGCGATCACGCCGACCCGTTCTGGTCCGAGGCCGCCCGGATCGGCTTCATCGGCGTCGGCGCCTTCGTCGCCGAGACGCCGGGCCGGCCCTTCACCCTGGGCGAAATCTACCGCCAACTGACCCAGGGCGATCCCCGTCTGCGCTTTCCGGCGCTGATCGAGGCGCGCAGCCGCCAGGGCCGTCCGCTGTCGCCCGGCTGCATCTCGGCCCTCACCGACTTCTGCGCCTCGAGCGAGAACACCTTCGCCTCGGTGCGCCAGTCGATCACCAGCCGGATGGGCCTGTGGCTCAACCCCGCCGTCGACGCCGCCACCAGCGCCAGCGACTTCGATCTCCGGACGGTCCGCCAGGGCGGCCTTTCGCTCTACCTTGGCGCCTCGCCGGACAACCTGTTGCGAGTCGCTCCGCTCTACGCCCTGCTGTTCCAGCAGCTCGTCGACCTGAACAGCCGCACCCTGCCCGGTCCGACCGATCGCCCTGTCCTTGTCCTGCTCGACGAGTTCGCCCGGCTCGGACGGGCGCCGGTCCTGGCGCATGCCTTCGCCTGGGTGGCGGGTTACGGCCTGCGGCTGCTGCCGGTGATCCAGAGCCCGTCGCAGCTGCGCGGCCTCTACGGCGCGGACCTCGCCGAAGAGATCCTGACCAACTGCGGCATCGAGGTGGTCTTCGCGCCCAAGGAGCTCAAGGTGGCCCAGGACCTCAGCGAACGGCTCGGCTACTACACCTACCGCGCTCGCAGCCGAAGCCGGCCGAGCGGCCTGGCGCAAGGCCGCCGCAGCCAGACGGAGTCCGACCAGCGCCGCGCCCTGATGCTGCCGCAGGAGCTGATGCAGCTGCCGGGCGACGCCCTGCTCGTGCTCAAAGCCGGTCTGCCTCCGGTCCGGGCGCGCAAGATCCTCTACTACCGCGAGCGGGCCTTCACCGATCGTCTTCGCGATGCGCCGGTCGTTCCGTCCGCCCCGGCGCCGACTGCAGGCTCCGACCCCTCGCCGATCGACCCTGACACCCCGAGCCTGGATTTCGACAGCCTCGCGGCCGAGCTCGCGGCCGAGGGTCTCGCCCCGCCCACGTCGGCCGCCTCGGAAGCCGAGTTCGGCGACTGGATCGACCGGATGATCGACACGGCGGGCCGGCCCGGGCTGGCCCTTGAGGAGGCGCGTGACCGCTGATGGCCAGTCCGGACAAGACCGCGGCGCCGCCCAATCGCCTCTTCCCCGGCGGCGACGCCGGCGCGCGGCGGGCGCGGTCGCTGGACAAGGGCGACGTCCCCGCCGCCCTGCTCGACCGCTATCTCGTCGAACGGGACCGGCAGGGCCGTCCCGAACGCTACTATCGCGACCACCGCGCCCGCGAGCCCATGTTCCAGGACAAGGGCCGATCGCTTGTCGCCCGCCAATCCTACCCCGACACCGTGGCCGACATGCTCAAGGTGGCCGAACACCGGGGATGGTCGAGCCTCCGCGTCGCCGGCGATGACGCCTTCCGGCGCGAGGTCTGGGTCCAGGCCCAGGCGCTCGGCCTCGAGGTGAAAGGTCACCGACCCACGGAACGGGATCGCGCGGCGGCCGCGCCAGCCGGGCGCGAGCAAGGCCCGCCCGCGGCGGATCGCGACCGCTCGCCGGAGCGCAAGCCCGCCTCCCGCACGGTGGAGGCGCGCCTGGCCATGGCCGCCCAGGTCGTCCGCGCCATGGTGGTCGATCCCGAGATGCAGGCGCGGCTGATCGCCCGCGCCTGGACCCGCGCCGCGCCCTATCTGGAGCGCTCGCGCGACGCGCAGGACCGGCCGTCCAGGGGCGGCCGCGACCGCTGACCCGGGACGGCATCCCCTATCGGGCGCGCCCGCGCGGCGCCGGCCCCTCGTCCCGCTGGCGGGACGGCGTCTCCCTGGCCGCTTCAATCCGCCGTCGCAACAGGTCGCGCCTGGTCTCGACCTCGGGCAAGGCGCGGACGAACCGTTCGATCGCCTCGCCGAACCGCCGGTCTTCGGCGTCGCCGGACTTCTGCAGGGCGACGGCCTCGGCCACGAAGGCCCGTCGGACCGCCAGCTGGCGGGCGCGGATCGGCACCCGCCAGGGCTCCGATACCGTCCCGCCCTCGACCGCCTCGCGCCAGGCCGCGGCGAGGACGCGCGGCATGTCGGCGCCACCCGCCATGGAGCGTTCCCGCAGTTTGCGGATGGCGATGGGGTCGGCCTTGCGCACCACGCCCCGCGCCCGGCGCGGCGTGGCCTCCGCCTCGACGCCCCGCTCGCGCAGCGTCCTGGCGAACCCTTCGCGCCAGGCCTGCAGGTCAGCCTTGCGGGGGCTCAGCCTCTCACCGTCCCGGCCCAGCATCCGCACGGTGAGATGCACGTGCGGATGCCGTCCCTCGTCATGGAGCGCGAACACATAGGCGAACCGGTCGCCGAAGGTCGCGGCGGCGAAAGCCCGGGCCGCGTCGTGCAGCCGATAGGGCTCGGTCCCGGCCGGCATGCTCAGGACCACGGACAGGGACGCCGGCGAGTCCTCTCGGCGACGCGGTTCCAGAGCCAGTTCGGCCGCCCAGTCCCCGGCCAGCGTCCTCACCGCCTCACGGCCGATCAGCCGCTCGCCGTCCGGCCCCTCCAGAGCCAGGGCGCCGTTGCGGGAGATGTAGTCGAGATGGCGCCCGAGATGGCCGCCGTCGCGGGTGCGCCCGGTGATCTTGACCATGACCTCAGGCGCGCCCCGGACCACGCGCATGAGCTGACCGCGCCCCGCGTCCGGCGCCTTGGACGGGGCCTTGCCGAGCACCGCCGGGGTCAGCCGCGCCCGCCGTATGTCCACCGGGGGGCGCAGCGCCTCCTCGAAGCCGGACGGGGTTCGGAACGCGCTCAAGGTTCGGACGCCCAATAGGCGAGATTGCCTTCGAAGGCGTCGCGCAGCCCGAGAAGGTGGCGGCGAATCTCCTCGGCGAAGGCGGCCAGCTGAGCGGTCTCCAGATCGAGCACCTGGCCCTCCATCACCGCCGTGTTCAGAGCCCGGGCGATCTGGTTGACGTTGACGCCGATGCGCCGGAGCTCGCGCTGAACCTCGATGAGAGCGATCGCATCCGGCGGGCTGAACTGGGGCGCCCCATGGAGACGCCGACGGATCAGGGCGACGCACCACTGAGTCCGGGACAGGCCCACGCCGGCCGCCGCGGCTTCGACCAGGGCCAGGTCGTCCGCCCCGAGGCGCAGGGTCAGCTTGCCGGCCCCGCCGCCCGGCGGACGGTCCGGAGCTTCGGGCACGGGCGCCTGGGCGGCCGCCTCCATCAGGCTGCGCAGGAACCGCGAGCGCCCGCCGCGACCGGCCGCCGCGGCGTCGAAACGGCGCGCCAGATCAGGTGGAAGACGAAGGGTGAGGCGGTCCATCGGTCGGGGGCTTTGTCAGACATTGCCGGCGCAAAGCCTATCCTGCCCTAGACCGTCACCCCCCTCGCCCCGTAGGCCTCAGGTGTAGCCGCCCTCCCCTCGGCGACCGAAGACGGCCGCTCGCCCGCCGTCCTGCCGGACGCCCCAGCCGGACGGCTCAAACCCTGACGCGTCGGTAGCCGTCACCCTCGACAAAGCCCGCTGCAAGACATCCTTCGCGCACGAACCCGGTGCGCGTTCCGTTGGAGTACAGGCGGCCGTCCCGCCGATACTGCAGAAACCTGGGCCATCGGGCGGGCCGGGCGCGAAGCGTTTCGGTGTGCACGAGCACATCCCGGTCGGCCTGCGGAACGATGTCGGCCAGGGGGCGCACTTCGTAGCGAACGTGCTCGCCGACGACCTCGTCCCGGACCGCATAGGTCGTCCGGTGTCGCGGCGTCTGGCGACGGTCGGCCGCCTCCCTGATCGCATCCGCGACGAGGGTCCGGTCTTCCCATCTCCGGAAATACAGGTTCGCCGCGCAGTTCAGGATCTGATGGTCGTTGAGCGCCAGCACGTCATCCTCGCGTCGCAACTGGATCACGCCGTCCTGATGCGGAACGGCGTAGACGTCCGGATCGTGGAAGGCGACGAGCAGCTCCGGAGACAGCGGCAGCAGCATGATCGCCCCGCCGCTGCGAACCCCGAACGCCAAGCCGCGCGCCCGGGGGTTCTGCAGGTGCCATCGATTGGTGAGAACCGCCGGATCGTCGGAGGTCACGAACGGCGTCGCAGTCCGGTTCCGGACGAGCGTCATCTGCAGATCGTCCACGATCTTCATCGAGCGCGCATAGAACAGCATCGCCGCCTGAACCGCCTCGAGCATCGCCGCCTTCGGGTCGAACGCGGCCCCGTCCGGCAAGACCCCGGGCAGCTGCGCCAGGGCGGCGGCGATCTGGCTGGCGCTGACGGAAGCGGCCTCGGTCCGCAGATGCTGGAGAAGCACAAACCGGCGGAGCACGAGGCGATCGAGCCCGGTCGGGTCCGCGCCCTGGATGACCAGCCGCTGGATCACTGACCCGTACGCCCCTTCGATCGTCTGGATCGCTCTCTCAAGCTGCGCGTCCCGACCGTAGAGATAGTCGTGGGAGCACTGCTTGCGGACGGCCGCGTTCGGGATGGCCCGGCCGGCGTCAAGATTGAACAGGTGAATGGCCTTGCCTTCGCCATCCACCGAGAACGGCTTCAGATGCGCCTTCGGCACAAAATGCTGGTTCTTGTTGTCGGCCATCGCCACCCTCCTGAGCGAAGGCTGGCTGAAGCTGACGCCGGAGACCAGACATCATCCCGACTGGAGCGCATGGAGCCACGCCACGGCGCGTTGGGCGTGGGCGGCGGCCGAGAAGATGAACCGCGTGTCGTCGCGCAGCACCTGGAGCCACGAGGCGAGATAGGCGGCGTGATCCTCGCGAGGCTGCAGGGCCAGTCGGAGGTCGGCGCAGAGGAAGGCGGCGCCGAGTTCGGCCACCAGCTCTTCCCGGGCATAGCCGGCGTCTCCGTGCCGACGGCGTCCGAAGTCGCGGTCGAGCCGGCTGGGATGCCGGGTCCAGTGCGTCAGCTCGTGGCTTAGCGTGGCGTAATAGGCTTCCGGATCGCGGAAGCTCTCGAACGCCGGCATCTGCACGAAGTCCGGCTCCGGCGCATAGAAGGCGCATCCGCCGCCATGACGGACCTCCGCCCCCGTCGCGGCGAAAAACGCCTCGACCCGAGCGAGGCGTTGACCCGAGTTCAGGACCGGCGTCGGCGCCGGAGCGTACGACGCGGGCAGGCCCTCGATCTGCTCGACGTTGAAGACGGTGTAGGCCTTCAGGAAGGGAATTCGCCGGGTCGCCTCCTCGCCGGCGTCATCGGCGTCGGTGCGGACCAGTTGATCGGCGTAGACGACGGTGGAACCCCGCTCGCCCTTGCGGACACAGGCGTTCAGCGCCAGCGCCTGACGGAAGGTCATCCAGGTGGCGGACTGGAAGCCTCGGGCCGCGGCCTCGCCCCACAGCAGGACGACGTTGATGCCTTGGTAGGGCGTGCCGTCGTGCCTGAGCGGCCGGCTGACGCTTTCGAGTGCGGCCCAGGGCTGGGTCCAGGGCCGGACGCCGGCTTCGAGTTGGGCGACGATCTGGCGGGTGATGCGGGTGTGGAGATCGGAACGTGAGGGTTCGTCGGGGCGCGACATGGCGGCCTCCTCGAAAATGGGATGTGAAGAAGGGGCGGCGGCGCTGTCGTCAGCGCCGCCGCGGCTCGCTCAGCGGGACCAGATCAGGCTGTGTCCGCCTTCAATCTCGACCAGGGAGGCGTAGATCGGAGCCGGGAAGCTGGGATCGTCGAGCTTGACCGACAGGTAGTCGCGGTTCTGCTGGCTGGTCTTCTTCCAGGCGGCGCCGAACTCGACCTTATGCGGTGCACCGCATAATGCCGATTATGCGTAGCTCGGGATTATGCGGAGCGTCGGCCTGTGGCGGGCGGTTTTGCTGGGGTTTTGGCGGTATTCGCTC